>JAEEGK010000581.1_pt1 | contig 90953 bp, 86 predicted proteins | sample 8958771 | NCBI WGS metagenome assembly JAEEGK01 (sample SAMN16246547, study PRJNA631951) | gut metagenome | biome: gut microbiome; feature: rumen; material: SC-attached | host: Bos | place: Iran: Karaj | collected 2018-10
GCGCGATCATGAGGATAGGAGAAATCTTCTGCAGTACAATGAGCTTGCGCACAAGGTCGCTCTCCGAACTGTAATCGACTGATATCTGAACCGATGAAGATGCCCTCATCATGTACTTGCCGTATTTCCCGCTTTTACGGAAATATGCATCCATATACTCATAACGCTTTTTATGAGACAGCGGGATATCATCAGGATCGATCCGTCCTGACTCAACGAGGGGAAGATTGCCCTTGGTTATGATGTGATATCCTCGGGATTCGAAGATCGGGATCCAGAGCAAAAGGAACTCTTTATAGATGCTCTTGATCTCGTCGATACCGGACTTCGGATCAATGCTGATCTCAAACTGGCATGCAGGCTCCAAAGTAACAGAATATCCGGGCGTCACGTAGCCGACCGGATATCCGTCCATGTATATTACTTTTGCGGAGAGATCTCCCGCAACTTTACCGATGAGATCCGTGACCTCATCAAAACCAATCTGAATGCCTTCGTCATTCACGACAAAGTGTTCTATCTCAAGGCCAAGAGCCTGTCCTGCAGTCTCGCCTGAGCGGATGTAATCTACTATGGCTGAATGTAATGACATATATTATTTCTCCCTTACTACGAGACTGCCGTCTTCTGCTTGTTCTTGTGAGCTTCGCCGTTTTGCGAGAGCTGATACCTGTCGAAAAGTTCCACGTACATAAGAGGCACTGCTCCGACGATTGCCGCACTTGCCTGGATGCCGTTGGGGATCACGGATCCCAAAGCAGCTTCCACACCGTACATAAACGGCAGTGATTCAAATGCAAAATAGCCGGCGATCATGATAAGCTCTGCAGCGAATGATCCTGATACCTTGCGGACAAGCGAGACCTTGCCCTTGGCATTTCTTTTAAGAAGTGATCCTGCCACGAATCCCATCAGGCCCTTGATAAGAAATGTTGCTATTGCATACTGCGGATAGCCTGCCAAAAGATCGGCAAGTGTCGAGCCTATGGCTGCAGGAAGCAGTGCCAGAGGGCCTAAAATATATGAACTTAACAGTATCACGAGGTCACCGAGATTTATGTACCCTATCGCGGTCGGGATGTGAAGCTCGGTGCCTACAAATACCAGTGCTGCGAGCACGCCTGCGTATGCTATCGTCTTTAAGTTGTTTTTGTTTTTATTTCTATTGCTCATAATTTGATTCTCCTTTATTTGTTACGGATCATTAAGTTTTACGGGTCTTCTTAGACATTCGGATCCCGATCTCCTGGATCAGCATTACCATTGCGATGAGCAAGGCAACCGTCGTCCAGAGCACTTCTTTCTGATAGCGGTAGTAACCGTACTGGAGCGCTATGGCGCCTAGTCCGCCGCCGCCGATAACGCCGGCCATCGCAGAATATCCCAATACCGTTGCGATGTTGATCGCGCCACCCTGCAAAAGCGAGGGTATTGCTTCAGGAATAATGAAGTGGATTATCGTGTACAAAGGTGATGCACCCATTGAAGTGGCCGCTTCTATAATGCCCGGATTTACTTCATTCAGGGACGACTCTACCATTCGTGCAACGATCGGGATGGCACCGACAGTAAGAGGTACGATCGATGCGGTGGTTCCGATCGAAGAGCCGACTACAAGCCTTGTGAACGGGATCAGGAGCACCAGCAGGATCAGGAACGGGAGCGAACGCGCCACGTTTACGATGAATCCTATGATGCCGTTGACGATCTTGTTCTCGAGAAGGCGGCCCTTTGAAGTCGCATAGAGGATCACACCCAGAGGCATGCCTACGATGTATGAGAAAAGTGACGCGAAGAATGTCATCTCGAACGTCTCAAAAATACCGCTGAGTATCGCTTCTTTCATGTATTCACTCATTTGTTTCAACCTCCGTTACGGAAAGTCCGCCCTTAGTAAAGAAACTGATGATCGTCTCCTGATCCTTTTCTGAAGGCGGGAGCTCAACGATCATCTGGCCGAAACCGATACCGCCGACGCTCTTTGTGTTAGCACTCAGGATATTGACCTTGAGACCGGTCTGTTCCACAAGATTCGCGATGAAAGGCTCGCTCGATTGCGTGCCGTCAAATACCAGACGGACGACTCTTCTGCCCTGCTCTGAAGGATCAAACGGATTGCTCGGGAAAACGAGCTTTTTCGCGGCCTTTGACTTAGGGTTTGAGAACACGTCTTTAACGTCTCCTACTTCGGCAAGCAGGCCGTCATCGATTATCGCCACGCGGTCGCAGATCTTCTCGACGACGCTCATCTCATGCGTAATGATGACTATCGTGAGCTTTCGCTCCTCGTTGATCTCTTTTAACAGATCAAGGATCTCACCCGTAATCTTCGGATCTAATGCGCTTGTTGCTTCGTCGCACAACAGGACTTTTGGGTCTGCAGCAAGCGCTCTTGCTATGGCGACTCTCTGTTTCTGGCCGCCCGAAAGACGTGCCGGGAAAACATCTTTTTTCTCCGACAGTCCTACTATCTTAAGCATCTGCAGAGCCTTCTCCCTGCGTTCTTTACGGGGGACTCCGGCGATCTTCAAAGGCTGTTCGACATTAGACAGGACGGTTCTCTGGTTAACAAGGTTAAAGCCCTGGAAGATCATTGAGATCTTTTGTCTTACTTCTCTAAGCTCCTTTGCTGAAAGCGCTGCAAGGTCCTTATCGTAGAATGTAACGCTGCCTGAAGTTACTTCCTCAAGGCGGTTCAGAGTGCGGACCAGCGTGGATTTGCCGGCGCCGCTCATGCCGATGATACCGAAGATCTCGCCTTCCCTGACTTCAAGGCTTACATCCTTTAAGGCCTCGAATTCCTTGCCGTCGTTCTTATATGTCTTGTATACGTTTGTCAGTTCAAAAACGTTACCCATTAATCGAATAATCCTTTGCTTAAATATCTGTCTCCCCTGTCAGGGAAAACGGTTACTATGTTCCCGCTCTCTATTTCAGATGCGAGTTTAAGAGATGCCGCGAGCGCTGCGCCCGAGGAAGATCCTGCGAGGATGCCTTCTTCTTTAGCCAGTCTCCTGCTCATCTCGAATGCTTCGTCGTCATTAACCTTGATGACCTTATCCACCAATGTGATGTCCATCGTATCAGCGATGAAGTCATTGCCTATTCCTTCGATGTTGTAATCGAAATGCTCACCGCCTCCGATCGTCGATCCGAAGGGATCTGCGAGCACTCCTGTGATTCCGGGATCCTGTTCTTTTAAGTACTTAACGACTCCCGTGAATGTTCCGCCGCTTCCTGCGCCTGCTACGAAATAATCGATCTTGCCGTCGAGCTGCGAATAGATCTCAGGACCGGTCGTCTCATAGTGTGCGAGAGGATTTGCAGGATTCCTGAACTGTCTTAAAGAGACTGATCCTTCGATCTCCTTTAGGATCTCTTCTGCTTTTCGCTCTGCTCCGAGCATTCCTTCTTCTCTTGATGTGTGAATTATCTCCGCGCCCAAAGCGCGCATCACTTTCTGCTTCTCGATGGAAAATTTCTCAGGTACCGTGAAGATGACGCGGATACCCTGGTTAAGCGCTGCAACTGCGATTCCGATTCCTGTGTTGCCAGCTGTCGCATCAACGATCGTGCCGCCTTCTTTGAGGATCCCGCGCTTCTTCGCATCATCGATCATGTAGACACCTACGCGGTCTTTGACGCTTCCTGCGGGGTTCATAAGTTCAAGTTTTGCATAGACATTTACACCGGGCTTAACGCCCATATGATTGATCTTCAGGATAGGTGTATTGCCGATAAGCCCTCTGATATCTTCGTATACGTTGTTCATGTTATTTACCTCTGATTACTTTGCTGATTTCTCGATCGCCTGCTTGAGATCTGCGATGAGATCGTCAGCGTCTTCGATGCCTACTGAGAATCTGATGAGCTCATCCACGATGCCGACTTTCTTACGGATATCAGCAGGGATTGCCGCGTGAGTCATCGTTGCGGGATGGCATACAAGTGATTCAACGCCGCCCAGGCTCTCTGCCAGAGTAATGAGGTTTAAGTTCTCGAAAAACTTCTTATAGTCGTATTTGTCATTGAGTACAAAGGAGATCATTGCACCCGCGCCGTCAGCCTGCTTCTTCTGCACTTCATAGCCGGGATCTGACTCGAGACCGGGGTAGTAGACTTTGCTTACAAAGCCGCTTCCTACGAGCCATCTTGCGATCTTCTCTGCGTTATCGACGTGTCTGTCCATGCGTACACCCAAAGTCTTGATGCCTCTGATGATGAGGAAGCTGTCCCAGGGAGCGAGCACGCCTCCGATAGCGTTCTGGAGGTAGTAAAGGCGGTCTGCCAGCGCCTTGTCGTTTACCACTACGAATCCGGAAATAGTGTCAGAGTGGCCGCCCAGATACTTGGTGCCGCTGTGGATAACGATATCTGCGCCCAATGTCAGAGGGCGCTGCAGATAAGGTGTGAGGAATGTGTTGTCTACGATCGTGAGCTTGTTATGTTTCTTCGCGATCTTGGATACAGCTTCGATATCAGTTATCGTAAGAAGCGGGTTGGCGGGAGTCTCGATGTAGATCGCCTTTACGTCGTCATCGATAGCGTTCTCAACTGCTTCAAGATCTGATGTGTTTACGATCTTGTATGTGATATTGAAGTTCTTGAAAACGTTATCAAGAATGCGGAATGTACCGCCATAGATATTGTCAGATACAACGAGCTTGTCACCGCTCTTAAAGAGTGAGAGCACCGTGTTGATCGCTGCAAGTCCTGATGCGAATGCTAGTCCGTACCTGCCCTGCTCCAAGTCTGCAATGAGGACCTCGAGCGCTGCTCTTGTGGGGTTGCCTGTTCTGGAATATTCCCATCCTCTGTTCTTGCCGAGGCCGTCCTGCTTATAAGTAGATGTCTGGTATATGGGGACGTTAACGGCTCCTGTGATCTCGTCGCCGTCGATACCGCCGTGAATAAGTAAAGAATTGAGTTTAATGTTATGTGCGTTGGTCATTTTGTTTTTCCTTTCTTTTTCGAAGCTGTTTGCGGGATAAAAAAAGCCCGGCGCTTAATCCAAGCTCCGGGCCTTAAGAAAATGCAGTTATATGATTCAGCTACATCGAACCATATTAAGACAGCAATAATCCATTGCCCGTGCGTTTGACATTCGACAACAACACATGAACTTCATATCAACTGTCTCCTTTCGATGATTTCGTATGATGGGTGTGATTATATTCCCATTTACCTACTGTGTCAATAGGTTTATCAAATTACTTGTTTTCTTCCCTGCTCTCGTAATCCTTAAGAGCTGCTTCGATGGCTTCCTGGGCCAGTACCGAGCAGTGCATCTTGTAGTCCGGAAGACCGTCAAGAGCTTCTGCTACAGCCTTGTTGGTGAGCTGTCTTGCCTCTGAGACAGGCTTGCCCTTGATGAGCTCTGTTGCCATCGAGCTTGACGCAATGGCGCTGCCGCATCCGAATGTCTCAAACTTAACGTCCTTGACGATATCGTCCTCGATCTTAAGGTACATCTTCATGATGTCACCGCACTTGGCGTTGCCGACTTCACCTATGCCGTTAGCGTCCTCAAGTACGCCTACGTTTCTCGGATTCCTGAAATGATCCATTACCTTCTCGCTGTATAAAGCCATTTTCTTGCCTCCTTATAAGATGAAATCTTTTTTGCCTGCTACCAGGTCGCGCCATACGGGTGAAAATCCGCGGAGATACTCGACCACTTCTTTTACCGACTTGATGATGTAATCAGCGTCTTCGTCAGTAATGTCTTCGCCGATGCTGAGTCTCAGTGAACCGTGTGCAACATCGTGAACTCTTCCGATAGCAAGAAGTACATGTGAGGGGTCCAAAGAACCTGACGTGCATGCGCTTCCCGAAGAAGCTGCGATTCCCTTATCGTCAAGGAGGAGCAGCAATGACTCACCTTCGATTCCTTCAAAACAGAAATTGATATTGGAAGGTACTCTTGATACCGCATCACCGTTGAGTGCGGAATGCGGGATCTCCGAAATGCCGTTGATGATCTTATCTCTTAAGGGGAGAAGCTTAGCCTTGTAGCCGTCAAGATTTGCGACTGCTTCCTTAAGAGCACAAGCCATTGAAGCGATGCCCGGAACATTCTCCGTGCCTGCTCTTCTGCCCTTCTCCTGGGCTCCGCCTTCAATGAGATTGAAGATTCTTACTCCCTTTTTAACATAGAGGAAACCGACTCCCTTAGGTCCGTGGAACTTGTGTCCTGAAGCTGAAAGCATATCGATGTTGTCATCAACGACATTGACCTTGATGTGACCTACGGCCTGCACTGCATCAGTATGGAAAGTAACGTTATGCTTTCTGCATACTTCGCCGATCTCACGGATGGGCTGGATAGTGCCGATCTCGTTATTGGCATACATTATGGTAACGAGGCATGTATCCTCGCGGATCGCTTCCTCTACCTGCTCTGCGCTGACGAGCCCGTTCTCATGTACATCTAAGAGGGTTACTTCAAAACCTTCTTTCTTTAACTTGTTAAGCGTATGAAGCACTGCGTGGTGCTCGAAGGCTGTAGAGATGATGTGCTTTTTGCCTTTGATCTCTCCCAGCTTTGCTGCTGATAAGATCGCCTGGTTATCGGCTTCGCTTCCGCCTGATGTGAAGATAATCTCGTTAGGCTGGGCGCCGATGGCGTCTGCCACGTCTCTTCTGGCCTGCTCAAGGACTTCCTTGGCCTTCTGGCCGAATTCGTAAAGACTTGAAGGATTGCCATATGTGTCTGCCAAAAGGCTTGTTAATGTCTTGACCGCCGCGTCGCTCATCTTGGTGGTAGCGGCATTATCTGCATAGATCACGGTGATTCTCCTTTGTTCCGAAATATCATCGCAATCTTAAAACCTATTTCCTACTATGTCAATAGGAATTTGTTATTGATTTACCTATTCGCCTATGCGTATAATGGGTAAATCATCGAAAAGGGGTAATGCGACATGATCTCAACTAAAGGAAGATACGGTTTGCGCGTAATGATAGATCTGGCACAAAACGACAACGGCAGCTATATTCCTCTGAAGGATATTGCCGAGCGTCAGGAGATCTCAAAGAAATATCTGGAGATCATAGTCAAGCAGATGGTGGAAGGCGGTCTCATCAAGGGCTTAAGCGGCAAGGGCGGCGGCTACAAGCTCGTCAAAAAGCCCGAGAAATATACCGTCGGCGAGATCCTCACCCTGATGGAAGGCACGATCTCATCCGTCGCATGCCTCGCTGATAAAAACTACGACTGCCCGAGACGCAAAAAGTGCAAAACTCTTCCCATGTGGAAAGAGTTCGACAGCATAGTTCACGATTATCTGTACGGAAAGAAATTAAGCGACCTGCTCTGATCAGATCTTATACATCTTGTGCTGCCTCTTCTCTTCGTACATCGCAGAGTCGGCTAGCTTTAAGTATTTCGAGAATAAGTGATACTGGTCGAAGCGCTCTTCCCTGTCTTCACTAGAAGGATCGGCGATGTGGACACCTGCGCTGATGACGACATTATAATGCTTGTTCTCGGTGCGGATCTTGGTCTCTATGTAAGCCCTGACGTTATTGATATATGTATTGGCTCTTTCCTGATCGTAGTTTTTCGCGAGGACGACAAATTCGTCACCGCCGGATCTTGTGCAGATCTCATCGTCACCTGATGATGCCATAAGAGCATTAGCAATCGCCTTGATGCTGTAGTCACCTTCGTAGTGACCGTAGTTGTCATTTATCGTCTTAAGATCGTCCATGTCGAAAACCATGACAGCCATGCCGGTATTATTCTTTACGCACTCATAGAAGTAATCCTCGAAAAACTTCTCAACACCGTGTCTGTTATAAAGGCCCGTGAGCATATCCCTGCTGTACAGGAACTCCAGTCTGTTGACCGTCGACTGAAGGTTTCTCTGGATGCGGCGGTTCTCGAAGATCATGCCGAGGTCAACGAGCCAGGACTGCTGCGCCTCCTGCTCGTGCATATCGATATTGGGCGATACGATGAGATAGCCCATGTAATACTGGAGATGGTGGATCGTGAAGATGTAATAAGGATAAGGATCTTCCAATAATTCTTTGGGAAGGATGTCCTTCTTGCGGAATGTGCTGATCGGCACATCCTGATCACCGCGGTAGCCCGTTACGATGGTCATGTCTTCATCCACTGTCGCGAAATCATCACCGACGATCCTCTGCTGGTCCCATCCGGGAGCAAGGCACAGGAGCATGTCCTTGTAGCCGGAATTCCATTTCGCGTTGCGCTTTACCGCTTCAAAAAACTCAGGCAGCGTCTCTACGCTTGCCACACTGAGCATAAGGTTTGTCGTGGACTGCGCGATATCAGTGGTATTTCTTAATCTCTTAAGATAAACATCTCTGATGTCCTGAATATTGTCAGCGGTCATGGGCTTGCATCCGCATGACTGGTTGGGCATGAATTCACCCATGATCCTCATCGTCCTGGGGATCTCCTTGCCTTCAAAGAGCTCATTGAGAGCCAGCACTGCTGAATATCCGGAATTATAGAAAGGCTGTCTTGATGTCGTTAAAGTAGGATAGCCGTTGAGTGCGTCATCGATGCCGTCAAAGCCCGTTACGATAATGTCTTCGGGGACTCTGATGCCTTTTTTCCTGCACGCGATGATCAATCCGACGGCACTGTAATCGTTTGCACAGACGATCGCTTCAGGCATTTCCTTGCCCTGCTTTTTGCAGTTATCGAGGATATAATCGAGAGCTGCATCACCGCAGTCGCGCCACAGGTTACCGTAATAGACCTTGCTGTTATCGTATTCGATACCGTGCTCGATAAGTGAGCTCTTGTATGCTTCGATCCTTTCCTGTGTAAAATCTTTTTCCTTGAGTCCCGCCAGGTGGTAAATATCCTTGCAGCCGTGAACTTCGATCACGTGGTCTACGATCTCTTTGAAGGTGTGCGTGTCATCACAGATGATATTTCTGAATTTCTCATCGAAAGTAGCACCGATATTGATTACCGGGACATTAGCCCTCAGGAGGATCTGCTCGAGATGCATTTTTACGGACTGGCTGAAATAGGTGCTGATCTTAATTACACCGTCAAAATCATTGAGATCGGGAATATCAAACGAGACGTTGTCGCCCTGGTCATACTTAATATACTCATCGTAGTTTCTGCCTGTATATGAATCACTGAAGCTCGCGAAATAAATGACCTTGACGCCGCAGTCCAAGGCAGCGTCATTAATGCCTTTCTGCGTCATGCCGCACATCGGCTCATATACATGGGATGTAAAAACTGCGATCTTCTTCATATCCGTTTCCTTATGACCAAACGAAAACGTAGCGCCTGCTCTGCATCTTAATTCAAATTATAAAGTTCTTTTATGACTTTTGAATTAAGTGAATGTTAATAAAGAAGTATTAACGTTTGTCGATTAAGCCGCAAATTGATAGAATCGTTGTGAATATAGCGATAGAGGTGTTTTTCATGAAAGAGGTGTTAAAACCTGCAGCAGGCATAGTCTGCGCCTTATCCGTTCTCCTGACCGGAGTGGCAGTCTTTGCAGAAGAAACCAAGACAACTCCCACAGGCATCGCCTACGGCAATATCGGGACCACCATAGAGACATGGGCTTCGGAGAACCCGTCAGATTATTCTTCATTCGTAACCGCTGTCTTTGACGGTGACGGAATAATCTATCAGGGCGCTTTTGGGTTCACCGACAAGGAAAACAATATCGCTGCCACGACCGATACAGTCTATGAATGGGGCAGCGTCACCAAGCTCACCGTATGGGTCAGCGTCATGCAGCTCTACGAGCAGGGCAGGATCGACTTAAACGCAGACATCCGCACTTATCTGCCCGAAGGATTCCTCAAAAATCTCAAGTACGATGACCCTGTAACAATGTTAAATCTCATGAACCACAACGCAGGATGGGGTGAAGGCACCTGGTCGATCCAGACCGCAGATCCTGAAGAGATAGTTTCTTTGGGAGACGCTCTGTCACAGTCAGAACCCCCGCAGATCTACCGTCCGGGCGAGGTGTGCTCTTACTCCAACTGGGGCGCCGCGCTGGCAGGCTACATCGTCGAGTGCATCACCGGACAGTCTTTTGCAGACTACGTTCACGAGAATATTTTCGAGCCCCTGGGCATGGAACACACATCGATCCTCCCTGACCACAGCGACAACGCCCGGGTGCAGGAGAAGCGCAAGGAACTCGTGTCATATTCCTTCGACGGATCGGCATGGAACTCCAACGGCCACCAACTCATCTACATAAATCTCTACCCTGCAGGCGCCGCAACCGGCACTATCGGAGATATGGCTCTCTTTGCGCAGAGCTTTGTAAGAGAAGACAACCCGCTTTTCGAGAAGACCGAGACCAGAGAGCTCCTCCTCTCGCCTTCTCTTTACTTGGGAGACACCGACTTCGTCGTCGGCTGCCACGGCTTATGGACCGAAGATCGCGAGAACGCATCTCTTATCGGCCACAGCGGCGGCACCAACGCGTGCTCTTCAGACCTCGTTTTTGACAGGGATACGGGCCTTGGCGCTGTCTACATGACCGCCGGAGGATGGCCCGCAGTGCCAAAGCTTTTATTCGGTGACATGGCTTCTTACGACCTGTCTTCATACACCGGCAGCGTTACTGTCCCGGGCGCGCTCAAAGGCACTTACGCAGGCTGCAGATCCATCCGCCACGGCATCTACAAGGTGATGGGCCTGTTCAGCATGCTTCCTCTGAACTACAACGGCAACAACGAATATACCGTCTCGAGCATGGCCACCTTCACCCAGGTGTCGGATAACATGCTCATCCTCAAACAGGATGAAAACACTTATCCTGCTTATGTTTACAAGACCTCCGACGGCACGACGATCATCTCTTTGGGCTCACAGAGCTTTGCAAGTGAGAACTCTCTGAAGATATCTCTTTACCTGCTCGTCGTGATGGCAGTCATAACGGTCGCCGGCATCTTCATGCTGTTCTACAGGGCCATCAGCCTCCTTACAAAAAAGCACATCAGCTATTCGGGCTCGCTGTTCGTAGGTCTGTCACAGCTGTGCAGGATCGCGTGCCTCCTGCCTTTGATCCTGCTCGCAAGCAAATACAGTGAGCAGTACGGCCTGACACACACTCAGGGGTATATCGTCTTTGCCATCGAAACGGTCTGCTTTGTTATATTCGCGATAAGCTTCTGCATGTCAGCCCTGGGCCTTTTCAAGAAGGATACCGAAGGATTCTTAAGACTCAAATATGCCTTGAGCGTTATCGGCAACGGCGTTTCCATTGCAACAATCTTCGCTTTTGAACTGTTAAATATATGGGGAGTGTAATAACGCCCTAATACCAAAGAGGACTTTTATGAATACGGACTACGAGATCACAAAGACCATAACACCCGGCGAGTACATGAAGATGCGTGAAGCTGTCGGCTGGGGACTTTTCCCGCTTGAAGAAGCTCAGGCAGGCCTCGAAAACTCTTACATCTGGTGCATCAGGGATAATGGTGCGCCGATAGGTCTCGGAAGAGTCATCTGGGACCACGGTTATGTCATGTACATCGCTGACATCATCGTTATTCCGGAGTACCAGGGACAGGGCCTTGGCCGCGTCCTGATGGAGAACGTCATTGACTTTATCCATGCGCAGCTTAAGCCCGGTTACCGCTTTATGGTGTCTCTGAGTTCTGCAAAGGGCAAGCAGGATTTCTACAAGAAATTCGGTTTTGTCGAGAGGCCCAACGAAGATGTCGGCCCCGGCATGCACCAGTGGTTCGCTAGCGAAGATGTCCTTTAAATAAGGAGCGTGAAGCAAATGAACAAATTAAGAAGATTATTGGTTTGTGTGTTACTGGCAGCTTTGTCGTTAACACTTTTCGCCGGATGCTCGAAAGCATCCAAAAAGAGCTGGCTCTACTCCTGCGATCCCGACAACATGCTCGGCCTGGAAGGCTACTATTATAAAGATGACCAGCTGCACATAGTCTTCAATACGGATTACATAAGCAAGAAGAACAGACCGGAAGGTTTGTATTATGTAAAAAAGGAAGGCGAATTCGGTCCTTATAACAAGATCAGGGTTTATATCGAAGATGAAGACTCCTACGAACCCCGCATGAAAAAGGTCGATCTGGAAGAAAAAGGAGAGCAGCTGATCGTCAGCTTTAAGATGGACAAGGATGATGCCAAAAATATCACCGGCTTTTCTTTCCATCTCGGCTTCGACTACTCGATAGACATTGATGAAGGCGAGATCGAAGCCGTCCAATGGGGTGGCGAATGCGCCGATTACTACCGTCAGCATTACGATGACGAAGAGGATAAATGGAGCGAAGTTGAAAACGAATTCGTAACATATCCGATGACAGAATACGTGGAAGATTATTAAGCGGACCTCCGCACGTCTGTTTTGATGCTATGAGCGGAAGATGAGAGCTCAACGGCAAATCTATGACTGACGGCCACAGCAGAGCTATCGTCAATCGTGTGCAAATTTTGTGTAGTGTTTTGCGTTTTTCTGCACGGAATTCGCAATTTTGAGCCTAAATTGCGAAAAACGTGCAGGTTTTCGCGATTTTCTGCACAAAATCCGCAATCTCGAAAATTCCACAACAGTTTTTTCCGTTTTGTCGGACTTTGTCGGATTTTGTCGAGTTTTGTCGTGAAAAACCGACAAGCCGAGCCATTATAATGTGGCTATGAAGATTCTTAATGCACGTATTCCGCAAGAATATCTTGCTCTAAAGATCAATTACTGCAGGCAGCAGCTCGAAAAGCTGCCGAAAGTTAAGCTGCAGATCCATAATGAATCCGGTGTTCCCTCTATGAAACTGATAGTGGGCGATCACCGGTACAGGCCCGGTTCCGAGGCAGGGAAAGAGTATTACAAAATCTGGCTCATTCGTGATCCGTTAGAAAGGGAACTTCAACTTTGCGAGGCGATCTGGCACTGCTATTATAAAGGCTCTCCTTTCCCGGAATGCGAGCCGCACAAGGTAGTCCGTACCCTGTTTACTGATACCGGCAAGCAGGTCATTCTTAACAAAGAATACTTCGACAGCCTGAAAAATGATGCCGATACCAAACATCCGAAGCCGCTGGATTATAAATTTGACGGCATCTATTATCGTTCCGCGGCAGAGCGGGAGATAGCTATGTTTTACACCGAGATGGGCATCCCGTTTAAGTACGAGCCTGAAGTAATGATCAGAGGAGTAAACGGTTTTATCTATCCGGACTTTGTTCCTTACTTTAAAGAAATCGACAACTGCAAATTTCATGAACACTTCGGTATAAAGAACTCTGCGAACTATCTCAGGATTACCGGAATAAAATATACCAATTATACAAATGCGGGTCTTGTACCGGAATTGGATATTCTGTTCACGCACGATGTTGAAGGAATGCCTTTTGATATTCGATATCTGTCTTCCAAATTGAATACTGCAATCTACAGCGCGGTTATCAGCACGAGATGATATGTTGTTTTATACTATGCATATCATGACCTGAAGGAGAAGATATGAACTGCGCTTACGAGATGACATATACGCGCCCTGTGACGGAGAAATCAGACGTAGTGCTCGTGCCCTATTCGAAGGAGTATCAGGAGCAGTACAAGAAGCTTTATAACGCGTGCTATCACGGGATGCGCGAGGCACTGGGAATAAAGCCTTTTGACTTTATTCAGGACGATTCGTTTTTCGCGCAAGGAATGGAGAATGTGTATCTTCTCATAGAAGACGGCGAGCTCATCGGAAGCGTCTCACTTAAAGGCAACGAGATTGACGACCTGCTGGTGGACATCGGTTATCAGGGGCAAGGCATAGGCAAACAGATCCTTCTCTGGGCACTCGGGAACATCGGTGCAGAAAGAGTCATTCTGCACGTCGCTAAGTGGAACCAAAGAGCGGTCAGTCTGTATACAAAATGCGGTTTTGAAATCACTAAGACTTTCGAGATCAGATAAGGGAGAAACACAATGAAGACAGGCATTATCGGGTACGGAAGCATGGGCAGGATGCTGCTTTGGAAGTTCTCGGAGAGCGGTATCTCAAAGCAGGATCTTTATGCGTCAAACAGGACGATCGAAAAGCTTGAAGAAGCCAAAGAGATCGCGCAGATCTTAAGCGCAAAGGAGCTCGCAGCAGCGTGTGACATTACATTCGTCTGTGTGCGCCCTGCCGACATAAAGACCGTGCTCGAAGAGATAAAAGATGACATAAAAGAAGGCGCGCTTGTCGTATCTCTTAACGGCAGCGTTTCTTTTGAAGCCATCAGCAAGATCACTGACTGCAGCACTGCAAAAGTCATCCCGAGCCTGACCGCTGAGATCGGCAGATCGCAGACACTCGTATGCTATAACAGCAAAGTGAGCAGCAATCAGAAGACAGCTCTCAAGGACCTTCTCTCATGCATCGGCAACGTTATCGAACTGCCCGAAAATGAAATGGGCATGGGCTCCGAACTCGTAAGCTGCATGCCGGGATTCATCGCGTCGATCTTCGATGTCATCTGCAATTCAGCAAAGAAACACACAGAAATTCCAGACGACCAGATCGTAAAGATGGTCCTTCAGACGATGAGCGCAACGGGCGATCTGATGCTGCAAAAAGACATGACATTTGAAGACGTCGTAAGAAGAGTCGCGACACCCGGCGGCATCACCGAAGAAGGCACAAAGGTAGTGTATGATGAGTTCCCCGGGACTGCGGATAAGATCTTCGAGAAGACATTGGAGAAAAGGCGTCAGACGGCAGCAAAAAACAAATGAATATCCTTTTTATATGCAGCCGGAATAATTGCAGGGAATCTACGATGAATACATTGGAGTAAATTGAGCGCAACAGCAGGTTGCTTGTTTTCGCCATGTGCAGGACACATAATGAAGCCATCAACCAAGCAAAGGAGTAAGCAAGATGGAAACTAAAGACGTACTTAAAAAGATCCGTGAAGAGAACGGACTGACACAGGACCAGATGGCAGAGAGGATCCTCGTTACAAGACAGGCGGTAAGCCGCTGGGAGATGGGCGAGACACAGCCTAACACAGAGACACTAAAGATCTTGTCCAAAGAATTCAACGTGTCGATCAATACTCTTCTGGGGAGCCCCAGACAGCTCATCTGCCAGTGCTGCGGAATGCCTCTTAACGAGGACGAGAACATCAGCCGCGAACCCGATAAGAGCTTTAACGAAGACTACTGCAAGTGGTGCTACACCGACGGCGATTTTGTCTATCAGTCAAAGGATGCGCTGCTCGATTTCCTTATCGCACACATGCCGAATCCGGAGAACCTTACAGAAGAAGAACTGCGCACGCAGTACGACGGATATCTCTCATTGCTCAAGCATTGGCAGTAAACCCCTAAATACAAAAAGAATAACGGCGGTAAGCCGAGGAAACAAAGCTCTTACCGCCGCTATTCCGATATTACTTTAACTATTTATTTTTTCTTAAGAAGCGCCTTCTCCACTTGTATTGGGGATGGCGTTTATATTTCCCTTAAAAATCTTTTAGATATTCTAATTATACAATCACTATCGGGCTTTGCTGTAAATAGAATGTTAATTCAAAGGCTATTCCGTAAACAAAACGTAATTACTTTTTGTTTTGGGTGTTTATCGTTTTTGAGCGTGTTAGAATGACGGAAAAGAACTTGAGATCCGCTTCCGCACAAGGGTGCTACGGAGGTTTTATGGGTAAATCCGATTCAACAGCCACGCGTGACAACATGAATAAGATCATGCGCGATCTGTATTATAAGAAAGAAGCTCCCAAGAGCGGCTTCGTTCTTATTGTCATCATTTATCTTATAACGGTATCGCTGACCATCCTGGCATCACGCAGCCAGGGTACTCTTGTTCTCTTTGATAATCCCATCAGCTATGCCTCATTTGCGGGCGTATTCTCTTCCCTGTCGAATATGTGCGTCATTTGTCTTGCAGTCTTCTACCGCAAGCCCGGATTCGTTGTCGCACTGATCTTCCTCGTGATGCAGTTCCCCATGATGGTCATCAACATTTTCGTAAGACATTCCACGACCAATCTCCCCGGTTTGTTCATGAATCTCTTTACCATCGCTGCTGTAATTATTATTTATGTCTCCTATAAAAAGGTCCTCCAGTACCAGCAGAGCATACGTGACCAGGCCGTAAAGGACAGGCTCACGGGCCTCCCGAACAGATTCGCATGCTCCGAGGTCATGGAAGACCTCATTAAGCGCGGCGAAAAGTTTGCAGTCGTATCGATCGATATCAATGACTTCAAGAGCATTAACGATACGATGGGCCACGAGACGGGCAACGTCGTCTTGAGAAACATCGCCGACCGCTGGGTATCACTCGCTGATTCAATGCAGAACGGCATCAGCGTCTTCGTGGCGCGCCTGTCGGGTGACGAATTCATGCTCATCATCTGCGGTTACAACTTCTCTGAAGATATCGAGAGGATCATCATGGAGTTCAAGGCAGTGCTCGAAAAGAAGATGACCATAGATGACTGCGATTACTTCCTCACGGCTTGCTACGGCTATACCGAGTTCCCGACTGATGACAATAATGTCGACTCGCTGTTCCTTTTCGCGGACACGGCTCTGCATGAAGCAAAGCGGACCAGGACTACCACTAACATCCTGCAGTTCAAGCCCGATATCTTTAACACCGAAAAGGCACTGGAGACAGAGCGCAAGATCCGTAACGCCCTTGACAATGATACGGTCTTCTTCCATCTTCAGCCCCAGTACGATATCAATCACAATCTGAGAGGCTTCGAAGCTCTTGCACGCATTAAGGATTCCGGCGGCAACTTCGTAAGTCCGGCTGATTTCATTCCGGTAGCAGAGAAGACCGGCCTGATCGACAGCATCGACAACAGGGTTTTCGAGCTCGCCGTTAAGTTTTTGGCAGACATATTAAGGGCGAAGAAAGATTCGGGGCTCATAGTCAGCTGCAACGTTTCCGTAAGGCATCTCATGAAGAATAACTTCATCGACGAGATCAGGAATACCATCGTAAAATATCAGGTCCCCGCAAGCCATATCGAGATCGAGATCACCGAGTCCATCATGATCGATTCGCTCGAGAAGGCATTAAACAGGATCGCTGAGATCAAGAATCTCGGCATGAAGGTCGCGATCGACGACTTCGGAACAGGATATTCCTCCTTGAGTTATCTCAACAACTTCCCTTCTGATCTCCTCAAGATCGACAAGTCTTTCATCGATCTCATGAACACCAGCAAATCATCCAAGCAGTATGTTGCGACCATTATCTCGATCGGCCATATCTTAAACCTCAGGGTCATCTCCGAAGGCGTGGAAGACCAGGCCCAGATCGATACTCTGAAATCGATCGGCTGCGATTACATCCAGGGCTTCGTCTGGGGCCGTCCGATGTCTGTCAATGACGCGCTGGAAATAGTTTTTGCTTAAAATATCCATTTCACTCCTAAAAATAGAATGGAAAGGGGGTTGCCGCATCTTCGGATGAGGCAGCCCCTGAAATTTGCTGAGGCTTTTGCCGCCGGTGGTATAATATTCAAGACTTAATACGGAAATAAATGAGGGATAAGTTTTATGGATATCAAAGACGAGAGGATAGATTCCGGCAAAGCTTTTGACTGGGGCAAGACATCGGAAGCGTATGCGCGCTTCAGAGACATCTACCCTGATGAGTTTTATCAGAAGGTCGCAGACAGGGGCCTTTGCGTAAAGGGCCAGAAGGTCTTGGACCTAGGCACGGGTACAGGCGTTTTGCCGCGCAACATGTACCATTACGGAGCTGACTGGGTAGGCACGGACATCTCGCCCGAGCAGATAGAACAGGCTAAGTTACTGGCTTCCAAGGCCGGCATGAACATCGATTTCAGAGCGGTATCAGCAGAGCAGCTCGACTTCCCCCAAGGAAGCTTTGACGTCATCACGGCATGCCAGTGCTTCTGGTACTTCGATCACGAGAAGGTAATGCCGGTGCTCTCTGATCTTTTGAAGCCCGGCGGCAAGATCGTGATCCTTTTCATGGCGTGGCTGCCTTACGAAGACAAGATCGCGGGTGAGAGCGAGAAGCTTGTCTTGAAGTACAATCCCGTCTGGACCGGCGGAGGATGTACAAGAAAGCCCAACTGGGTGCCCGACTGCGTTTACGATTATTTCGAGATGGAAGAGCACGAAGAGTACGACCTGATGGTCCCCTTCACCAAGGAATCCTGGCACGGCAGAATGTTTGCCTGCAGGGGCGTTGGTGCATCTTTATCTCCCGAAGAGATCGCGAAATGGGACGCCGAACACCGCGCCCTGCTTGACGCTATTGCGCCGGAGAGCTTCGAAGTGTTACATTATGCAGCGGTAACCGTGCTGCGCAAGAAAGACTGACACGGTAATTTGGAGGTAGATTAGATGATAAATTCGAAAAAGTTCGTATCCGCTGTTCTTACAGGCGTTTTGCTCGTATCGGCTTGCGGATGCTCATTTTCGGGCAGTCAGAAAAAAATAGATGCGATCAACAGCGTCGCTGATACTTTCGCCAAGAGCGCCTGCTATCTCGACGGCAAGAGCCTTCTTTCGACTGTGGAAGAGATTGACAGCGCGAAGGCTGATGAGTTTACGAAGAAGCTCTCCATGGCTGATCTGTCTTACGACGAATCCGTAGTTAAGCTCGCGATAGCAGAGACCATGAGCTATGAAGTCAAGACCGAGACCACCCAGGTCGAGAAGAAGGAAGGCTCCGTTGACGTCGTCTTCATCATCGACGATTACGAAGATGCCTTCGACGGCCTCGTAGGATATTCCGATGTTTTTGTAAACGCGGTAAAAGCGAGAAAGAGCGTTAAGCGGTACACCGTGACCCTGAATCTTTATAAGGGCGACGAGGGCTGGCTCATCAAAGAAGAGAGCCTTGCAGGATTAGACGAACTCTATTCATTCCTCGATTATGAGTTTACTTTCTGCGCCGACACAAAGGATCTTTACGACAGCTCAATGTGGATGTTCACTGAAGGCGACACATATATCAATACCGATGTTATCGAGCTTGATGTGTGGTTTAAGGCTGAGCCTGAAGAAAAGCTCTACTACACAGTCGGCAAAGACGGAGAGGTCATTTATTCCAGCACTCCTACGACTTGCGGCACGAGCTTTAACGCGATCTTCGATGTTGACTACCCCGGCGCTACAAAGACAGGTGATTTCTTAAGCGAAGGCATATATACCATCAAGGTTTTCGCCGTAAGAAAGACAGATGCCCTGATCGCCAGCGCGACCGCAACAGTAAGCATCTCTGACGAGCTCAATCCGGATGTGCCGATGGAGACAAGTTACTACACGATCGAGGACTCTTCATTCGCTTCCATCGCCGATCTCGGCTGGTGGGACTACGACAGCACCATGATCGCCGACGACACTTACTGCGCCGACACCAAGACTCTCGGATTCTCGATCAAGCTCAACGGCACCGGTCCCGAGCTTTATTACGCATACTACTACCTCGGCGAGAACGAAGGCAGCGGCACTCCCGATCTTGAAAACCCCGTATACGATGCCCAGATCGTCGTACAGAAATATAAGGACGGCACCGTCTACTACAACATGGATTACAGGCCCTCCGAGCTTAAGCCGGGCACTTACGCGATCTACATCGCAGCCGATGAGGACAGTCTCGAAACGCCTTTAATCACGGCGACCTGCACGGTCATCACGCAGACGAGCGCAGAGTTCTGATAACTTGGTCACATGAGACGTGCAATTACCGAACAGGACAAGTTATTACTTGATAAGTACAGTGGTCAGCTGATGACCGTGATGCCCGCGGTCACACGCTTGCGCAAAGGTCTCTTTAAGCCCGGGATAACCCAGATAAACGGCGGCACCGTCGTTATCGATAATGGCTGCAGCATGCCCGAATACATTGAAGATGATCTGCTTGATGAACAAAGACGACCTTATAAGATCCTTATTCCTGAGATGTGGACGCCTCTACCGGCCGGCACGAGGCTTATCGTCATAATCAACGGTGACAATATCTATCTCATGAAAAGAGAGAACGAACTTGTGAGTCTTGTCCCCGAAGAAGGACCGCAGCAAGCTTATAATGACTCGCCTCATATCGGTCATCAGAACCAGCTGAAATATACTGACATGACCGTGCCTGACGGCGATGTGCGGATCGGGAACTTCTTTAAGAACTACAAAAACTTCGAGATGTACAGAAAGGATCTGACGCTCTGCGTTGCAGGATTTTTCGGGTTTTTGGGCTGGATCTTCATCGTATTTGCAGCATACGGATTCATCTTTCGCTTAACCCCGTTAGGCGACGGATATTTTGCAGTCGGGCTTCCGCTCATTCCGATAATGACCATAGTTACGGTTGTCGTTGCAGACATCATGTACGGCAGAAAGATGAAGGAGAAATACAAGGGTCTCAAGAGCGTTACCAAAGTGATCCTTTTGTGTTCTCATCATGTATCCGGTCAGTCAAACCTGCGTGACTTCATCGTGTGCGAGAAAAATGAAAACGGCGGCTTCGTGGCCCGCAGTTATGTCGGCACAAGCATGTTCGATGAGAGCGATGCTGCTACCATGCTGCCCGGGCAGATAATCTACAAGTATACTTACGGAAATAACGAAGCGTTCTTGGGAACGAAATAAGCCACCTTGCCAAAACGGCATAATGCCACGCCAAATCAGATCAGGAAATCACCCGGCAAGTTATCTGTCTTCTTCGTAGCGGCGCTTTCTTGAGATCGTGAGAGTAAACACAAGACCTGCTGCCATTACAACGAGTATGCTCAGGCTGATGCTGAAGTTAGTCTCAAGACCTGTCGGGATCAGTCCATCGCGCGTGTTAACGAAGAGGACCCGGTTGTTATCGGCCGTATTGCCGGATACGGTTCCGTTCTCGCTCACGAGTACGCCGTCGAGATAGCCCTTGCTCTGATAGCCGTGGGCATCTTCGGTGATGGTGTATTTGGTGCCGTCATCAAGTCCCGTAAAGACTATCGTGTCTCCATGTGCAAGGCCTAAAGTGATCACGCCCATATCAGCTGCTGAAAGAACGTGTTCTACGGGAGCTTCATTATTCTTCTTTGTATAGAAGGTTCCGATATAAGGCTGGTCTGTATCTGTCGTGAGAGTAATGGTCATCTGGAATTCTTCCGTCTTGTTTCCGAGATTACCTCTGACTTCCTTTGTGAGCATGAGATCGCCTTCAACAGGATCGTTGTAGATGAACAATGTGTAGACGACTTTGTCAGCCTGGATATCTTCATCGATCTCAACATCCGGATGAGTTCCGTTGAGCCTGATGTCACCGGTCTGTGTTACCGTGAACAATATGTAGTAATTAAGCTGCTGGTGCGTGCCGGGTGCGGAAACCTCTCTTAATTCATATGTGCCCGGAGCGAGCGTGGAATCGATTCCCGGAACTGTGCCGTCTGCGCCAGTCGTGAGGTGTTCATACCCGGGCATTGCCTGGAAGTCCACGACTGTAACGCCGCCAACGGTCTTCTGCTTGTGGAGCTCGAAAACAACTCCTTCGACAGGCTGATGCGTTACCTTGTCTCTCTTCGAGACGATGAAATCATAGCAGATGTTCTTGATCGTGATCGAAGGATCCGTAGGACCTGCCTCATATGTAAATCTCGTCTCATCGATAGCGGCGGTTGAAGGATCAGCGGTTACCGTGATGGTTCCGTCATTTGCCATGTTTATGGTGAGAGGATTCTTAAGGCCCGCATGTCCTGCAGGTGACTTGATCTCGTTAAGGGTATAATCTACGCCCTTTCTCAGATATGCGATGGTAACAAATCCGTCAGAATCAGACTCGAACGTGCCGATCATTGTCTGATTCTCTTCGTCGACCAGAGTGAATACGGCACCGGCGATCGGGTCGTTATTATTATCTACCTTATAAATAGTTATACCGTCACGAACGTTCCTGATGGTCTCAACACGCATGTTGTTGCTGATGAAAGCCGGGTTAGGATCGTAATTGACGTTATATGTGAACTGCGTGCTTGCGGAATCGCCCTTGAGTTTGCCGTTGAGCGTAATGGGATTGCCGTCAGCTACGGGAGTGATGGAACCGTAAGAAGTAACCTTGCCGTTGCCGTCGACGACGGGATTCGTCAGAATAACTTCTCTTACGTGATAGTTCTGAAGTGTTTCACCCTGCTCAAGTCTTTCGAAATACCAGTAAAGTGTATCCTTCCTGAATGTGAGCATGTAAATCGTATCATCAACCAGTTCTTCACCGTTTGCACCGTCCTTATAGATCGCGAAATAAGCGTTGTCGCGCTCTGATACGAACTTCTCGTCGGACCACTCCTTATATATTCTGATTCCGAAGCCCTTAAGGTTCTGAACCTCTACGTAAGGATCCTTATCCGTGAGGATCGTGTTGACCGATTCTTCGTGCGAAGGTGTGTGGCGTGTGCTTGGATCACTGGAATCATCGTAAACGACATACTGATGTCTTGAGTATCCGTCAGGGATCTCATTGTAGCGTTCTTCGATCTCGTATTGTGTTCCGGCCAGAAGCTCTCTGATCTCGACCGTATAGAATGCCGGGATCTTCGAGATGGAACCGTTCAATGAAGTCGTGAAGCTTGCAGCTCTCTTCTCGCTGTCTGTCAGAGCAGAAAAATCAGTAACATTTGCTCTTACGGGAACAAATGACTGGTTTTCAGCATCCCATTTGCAATATACGCCGTCGGGATCCTTAACATGATACGTGTACATGTTGGCCAGCTTAAGTTCGCCTGCAGTCTCATGCTCGGTAGCCAGGTACAAACGGAAGTTGAACTTCGTGTCGTCATCTCTTAACTCGTTTTCGAGAGTATTATCGTAAAGGACCTTCTTGAAAGTCAGTGTCCTGAGCGCAGATTCGTCTACTTCGTTAACATACTTAACACTCGTGCGGTCCTTAGCAGACAATGCCGGAACGGCATAATCGAGTCTACCGTCATAAGAAGGATCTGCGTTCTCAGGCTGTGCTCCGGTCAGTGTGTCCCCGTTGCATTTGACATTCAAATAAACGTTCGGATCAACGCCGCACTCCACGACATAGTACAGGATCGTCTCATCCGGGAGCTTGATCTCGGCAGATTCTCCGGGCTCCAAGAAATAAACATCTTCATACAGAATGCCGTCGATGTAGTATTCGTGCGCATACTTGACTTCCTTGTTGGTGCCTCTGTATACGACATTTATGAACTGATCGTGGTTCGTAAGTCTGCTGAATGAGTTCTCACCCTCTTTCTCGTACCAGATCTGGTAAGGGAACTCTGCATTGAACTTCTCGATATTGTCTACGCCCGTCAGCTCCTTGCTGAGGATGACAGCGCCCGGCTTAACGGAAGACTGGTTGAAACGCATCTGGAGGTTGGATGCACCGCCGCCGCGCTCCATGAAGAAGATCTTCATCTTGTGCGCGGTGTAATCTTTGAATACGTACTGTCCTGCCTCGTTGGGCTCGAAAATATCATCTACGTAAGCCTGTGCTTCCTCAGCGGTATGACCTCTGCCGATGTAGTTGTTATAGAAGATGTCGCGCAGATTGTAAGTTACGATATCGCCCGGCTGGGGTGCTCCCGCACGGCCTCTCTCCTGTATCTTTACTTCACCGGTTGAATAGTTGATCGATCCGTACAGGGCGCTGTGCGTACCGCCCAGATCGATAACGAGTTCGTTGTCAACGTAGAGCCAGAAGTCGTCGTCTCCCGTAAACTCGTAAATGATGTCGTGACCCCAGTCGTCAAGGCCGCTCGGTGTCTGTACGAACTGTGTCTCAAGCTCAACGCCGAACTGGTAGTTGGCGCTGTTCTTCGGAATTGAATACAGCTGCTCGTACTTACGCGGGTTCTCATCGGCGAGCTCTTCCTGAAGGGCGCTGTACATGTTGTAAGGACTGGTTGAAGATAACTTGGTCGGGTCGATATCATTGAACGGCATGAACTGACCATGCTGCAACGAAGGCCTCGTAGTATCTTCTATCGTGGCAAGCTCCTGATATACGACAAAGTTGTTGTCGTCCTTAAGACTTGCGAAGTTCTGTGTGCTGTCATATACGAAATAACCTGAAGTATTGTATGTTGATTCAATAAACAGGTGGTTTACCGTTCTGAGTCTGGCAGGATCGTAGAGTACGGAAAGCGGAGTGCCTGCATATGTGCCCTGGGTTACATACGGATAACCGTCAACCAGCTCTGTTGATAACAGACCCTGTGTAGGATTTGCGCCAAGTCCGCCGGCCGTGCTGCCAAGGAATACGCTCTGTTCACTGTTCATCCAGTTCAGCTTCTGCGTGTTGAAGTCAATGATCTTCATGTTAATGCCATAAAGGTTGTTATCGACTGTCTCGACCTCGTGAAGTGCTCCGTCGTATGTCGGCTCATCGATGATCGCAAAGTAGAAATCAACGGATTCAGCTGCACTAAAACCGTCAACATAAGGATAAGATACGATCTTCGGATGGTCAGGATCGCTCATATCCGTCTTGATTCCCGCATAAGCATAGTTCTTATCATCCCAGGCAACGATCGTAGTATAGTAATCACCTTCACGTCTGCCGTTAAGATTGATACCGGTTATGCTGTTATCCAAAGCCGTGGTGCTTCCCGCATCAGGTCTTATGTATTTTTCCGAATACTCGTTGTAGAGTTCATAGTAGTGGTTTTCGTTTTCGATCGTGTGCTCCTGGCCTTCATAGTAATAGACCGTGAGATCCCATAAGAGCGTGTTGATTCTGTCGCCGATCCACTTGATTTCGTCGCCCTCTTCGTAGCACTCCTGAAGCTCGCCCAAATGGTTTACAGCAAAGAATCTGTACTTCTTCTGATCGTTATCCCAAACACGCGTATAAATGATTACCTTCGATCCGTCCGTCAGGGACTCGTCAGATACGCTTATCTTCTTAGCTGAATAAGGCAAAATGTAATCGCTGGTCAATTCGGAAAGATCAACGAGATTAAGCCATTTATAAGATGAGCTTGTTGAACTGCTTACCTTGTCAAATCCGACTTCGGGAACGCCGGAATACTCGATTGCGACATTGCCTGTTGTAAGTGATATCTTTCCTTCGTTGGTTCCCGTTCCAGGAACTACCGTTATCTCCTGAGGTGTGTCAGACATCGATACACCCGTTGAATTTATATTAAGGTACTTTGTCGTTCCGCCTATCTGGGCTGACAAAGTATATTTGTCTTTTCTAACCCAATTGAATGTCCACATCGTAAGATCGGTGTTGTTGGGTACGAATATCTTCTGCTGATGGTTGCTTTCCTGTGTCAGAACAGGAAGATCAAGTTCAGCCAAAGTTCCTACATTGGCCGTATAACCCATCAGGCCTCTTCCTACAACTCCCGAGTTGTAGTAGATCAACCCCTTGGTTACACCGTCAAGGTGATAAGGATCAACTATCTGGGTGCTGCTCTCATCATACCAGAATGCAAGCTCGGCATTAGGATCGGTTGCGTTGTTATACGCTGCAAAACCTTTACCGCCGGCGCCTCCCTGCTGGTTGATGTAGTATCCGCCCGTTCCTTCTGCTCTGAATTCATTTTCCTTATTCGGGAAATCCGAAAGGGTAAATACCGTTGCCTGGCTTGAATCAGTAACAAGTGCCAGACTGTTACCTGACTGCTTGATATACTTCGTTACGCCGTCAACTACCGTATAGATACGGTACTGATCATCTGTTCCCGTAGATTCGAAAACATAAGGAACTGCCAATGCCTGTGAATTAGTCTTCTGGATACCCGTTCTTGAACCGGAGATCGTGATCTGATTGCCGTTCATGTAGTAATTGCTGTTGGGATTTCCGATATAGACTTCAGAGCTGTGGGCGGCGAGTTCTTCTAAAGATTCTATCCTCTTCCAATTTGATGTGATCGTTGTTGATGAAGGTCCTTCAACGATCGCATATGCAGAGAAACCTTCTGCATAGAAACTTACTTCGGTTCCTTCGCCGTCAGATGCACCGCTGACCAAAGGATTGCTGATAACCTTGGCTTCGGAATCGTCATTGATGTGAACGACACTTACGTCATCGTTAAGAGACTCAGCAAGTGTGATCTTGACGGATACTGAAGTGCCCTGGACAGGCTCAACTTCCACTCCGTCCTTCATGATGCAGATGTCAAATACTCTGATGCTGTTGATCTCAGTCTTGTCGAGAGCTTCAGAAGCTAAGCCGCAGTATTCATCGTAAACGTCGCCTCCCGGGATCTCACTTACAACGAGTGTACATCCGGAAGGTATTCCGGTCTCGGGTCCGTAAGAAGCAGTTACAGAATATGCATCGCCGTAATATTCGAGCGTTGTAATGCCCTGGGACTCCGTGCTTCCGGCAACCTCTGTATCCGTTGTCTCTTCAGTCTCCGCATCCTGCGTGGCCTCTGTGTCATCAGCCATCTCGTCAGATATTATTTCCGATCCGATCATCTCATCAGTCTCTGCTTCGAAATCGAAAGGTTCGACAAACATGGCTCCGAGTGAACCGAAGAGGCTTGCCATAACGAGAACCAGTCCTATAAAGCGCTTGAATTCAGACATCCGCATCCTCCTTCCTGCGTCTTAACGCCAGAATGAGGATCGCTCCGCCTGCAGCGAACGCTGCAAGAGCATAAGGCAAATAAGAGCTTGCCGATTCTCCGGTCGATACCATAGTTTTGACAGCTCTGTTTGCAAACGCAACTTCCGTAGGCTTTATCATTCCGCCCTTGGACAGGATAACCTGATAATCAAGATTACCCGCGTCATCAGACGTAACAAACAGCGTTACGGTATAACTTGTGTCATCGTAGATGATCTTGGAATTTGTTCCGGCCTTCTCATAGATCCTGTATTGATATGTGCCGGGTTCATCGATCGTTATGGTAAAGAATCCGTCTCCCGAACCGTTGACCGTCTGCGTTAACGTGCCCGGTACAGGAGAAGCTTCATCGATCTTCTCTATAACGATCTCATAATCATTGGCCGTATTGGATTCAACTTTTGCACACGTGAACGGAACGATCGCTTCAATCTCAGGGTGCTTGAATTCCGCATCGACCCGGAAACCAAAGAAAAGGAGGACAGCGCACAGAGCTGCTGCCGCAGTCAGTAATTTTGACGCTGCACGGATCAACTTCATGGTCTGTCCTCCTTTCTCATCAGTTTTCCAAAATATAGGCAAACACGACAGTCCTCGTAGAAGAAATATCGCCTGCGCAGGTGGAGAGACATAATATCCTGTCGTCTCTTACAAACCCTGCATTTTCGAGGAACTGCCTTAATTCCTCATAGTGTGTCGTATCGAAAACCATTTCGTTCCTGGCGTCCGTCGACATCGCATAGAAAATTTCCAGTCTGTACGTTTTTTCGCCGTTTCTTCCCACAATCAGAGTTCCTGTCCTGTGTGAAGAAAGGTATTGGTCATCAAGATAATCGTCGATTGCTCCGAACATCTTTCCGTGTTCCATATGATGACCGTAGATTATGGAGTACGGGTCAGTGAAGTCCGAAGAGTTTCTGCTGTCGAGGAATATGCTTCCCGACAATGAATATTCACCGTAAGGATCCAGATTCAAGTACTGCGAATTGTCGTAGCCCTGCATGACCGGATAATCGATATTGGTATCATCAACAACGATCCAGCCGACCATGTCTGAAGTAATTGGAGAATCGATCTCGGCCGCATTTACGCGGTCCGGTCTGAATCTGCGGTACGAGTCATCGCTTGCGTGATCGTAAACATACCATGTGTCATACGCTGCATACATTACGATCAGAAGGATTACGACAAAGACCACCATAATGATCTTCTCGTATACGATATTCATGATTTTCCAGAATTTCTTCATCCAGATGCCTTCTAACCAGCGTGATAATCCTTAAGCTTATGCTTCTTCTTCGTTTTCTTCTGCAGCCTTACGCTTTGTATTTCTTACTGCAAGGAATACGATTCCGCCGACTACTGCAAGACCAACGATGACAATAGGACCAACCTTCATAAGGACACCCGTAGGAACAGTACCTTCCTTATCATTCGTAAAACCTGTATGGATGTCGGTCGTTATGCTGTCTCCGGATGTTGCGTCATTCAAAGCATCATTGCCTGCTGCAGTATCGTCCCAATCAAGAGAAGAATCACCAACGGCAATTTTGTCTGATGATGTGTACTCTTCTGCTTCTTCTGTGATCTCATAGCCGTAGTTCTCGGGGATGCCGAGGATGGTGATGTAATTTCCGTCCTGAAGGTAGAAATCATAGCCGGCCTTGAGCTGGGCGCCTGTCAACTCGGTAATGTCATTTGCAGCCTTCATGTCAGAAGCTGAATAAATCGTTGCTGCATTTGCCGTAGGTTCTTTAATTGCGTTTGTCATATCTACCGTGTAGACATCGTCATCTCTGATAGATGCTCCGGAGAGTGTGACAGTAAACTTGAAGTACTTATCGCGTGAACCCTGGTTGCCCGTTACTTCTTTACCGAATGTAAGAGAGCATGCAGGATATGTATTTGCGATACCTGTTGTCTTTCCTGTACCGTCGATGGCATCATCTTCCGTTGTAAGGAGATAGCCTGTGATATCCAGGTGATTGCCTGTGGTATCAGTAGCATCCTCAACGAAGACATAGAGATATCTCTCTGTTCCATTAACGGCAGCACTGCCTGTACCTGTAAGATCTTCTGTCAGCTTGTAAGCGTAGATACCGGGTTCGGTAAAAGCAACTCCCGAGAAATCAAGAGTCATTGTGTCCTTGGCATACTGCTTACCTGCATCAAGAGTCAGATCATCAGAACCCTGAACGGTTGTGTACGTTGTGCTCTGGGGATCAAACGAAGCCGTAATGGCAGTTGTAGAAGAGCTTGCACCGTTCGTGAAAGTTACACCGTCCGTGATGCCGGCAACTGTACCCAAAGTATCGTCTGCAGCTACAGATGAGAGCTCGAAGACGAAATCAACATTAGGAACGTTAGTGGTAGTATCCAGGATCAGATACTTGTCGAATGAGACTGACGGTGCGGTTACCTGACTGATCAAGCCGTCATACTGCTTCTCGGCAGCAAAACCGGCTATGGCGGTAGTTGCTACCATTGCTGTTGTTATCAGCAAAGCCGATAACATTTTCCAAGTTTTCTTCATGTGCTTTTCCTCCTATATTTTGAAAAATTTTGGAAAACAATTTCAGATTCCCCTTCGCCGGATCACGAGTATGATCTTTCCTTCGCAATCCCCGAGAGGTATGGCTCCGTATGTTCTGCTGTCCTTAACGTCTTTGCGGAAGTCATTCAATACAAAGACCGTTCCTTCCTGCACCACATACGGAAAAGATATAAGGGCACCGTCGGCAGTAGTCGGATAAATGACATCTTCCGACAGGCCGAATCCGTTGACCATGACATAGGTATCGTTGATTGTGATTTCATCGCCGGCCTTGGCAATGACGCGGCCATACCTGACTTCGCCATTGACCTTGTAGCAGATCTCATCACCTGTGTTCAGAGTGCCCGGTTTGAATGTGATGACAAGATCGCCGTCCTTGATCATGGGGTAGTTTGAATTGCCATGATTAACATGTATCCCGATAACGAAAATGCAAAGGATCAAAACAACTGCAACGGTTATCACGATCTTGATCAAAAGTTCGATTGCGTAATCAAGAGCAGTCTTCTTGCGTTTCTTTGTTTTCGCAGCAGACTTGGAAGAAGATCCGGTCTCCTTCTTGGAAACTTCAGCCGGAGATTCCGGGATCTCTTCAGCTTCGGCAGAATTCGATTCGTTTTGCTCTATGAATTCAAATGTCACCTTTTCGTCCGTCATTCTTCTCCTTATATACGCGGCGCATACATATATATTCGCGCGTGTGAAACATTGGGGCATAATAACCTATTGTCAATGATAAGCATCCGCTGCATTAAATAAAATTCTCTTGATAAAGAAATCACGCAATTGTCATTCACTCTGCCGTGAAATTGTCATACGCGTAACAAAAAAATAAAATAATGATTTAATGATTATCGACATATACCGTTAATCGGCAAAAAAAACAGCGGCAATAAGGCCGCAAACCCTGCGGTCTGAAAACCGATAAAACTTGAATACGGGTGAGATTTACTCTTCGACGTTCACCGTGCGCATATATCTGTTAAGCGCGTATTCGCCGTCATGGCATTCGCCCGGGAAATAAGCGCTCATATTGGCAGCCTTTGTAACGCGGACCAGACCGCCCTTGATGAATGCTCCGGTAAGCTCTTTCCTGTCTTCTTCGGGGCAAATCAGGCCTGCGGTCTGGAGATGATATCTGGATTCGTAGAGGACTTGACCTATGTTTTCGCGCGGCAGGGGCTTGACCAGGACATTGCACATCATGGGCGATAATTCCAGGCTGCTGTCAGATGAGATTATCACGCTGACGCCTCTTCCCCTGATGACGTTATCGTTCTTCTCCTCGCCTCCGAGATAGCCCTTCAGACGCCTTGTATATGAGCTCAGAGTGTCTCTGGCGCGTATGCCTATCTCTTCTGTCGCATTCTCATTCGCGGCCTTCTCAAGCAAAGGCAGGAAGCTTTGAGCGAATGCGCGCACTTCATCCATATCCGAAGTGTCTATATAGATGACCTGGCAGCTGCTGCAAAGAAGCTGCTTTGTGGTCGCGATATGCTTGGCAAGACCCTCCAATTCACTGCCGCCGTCAGGCACTTCCGAAAGCTTCGAGATATAGCAGAATCCGAGCTTCTGGCCCCACTCGATGATCTTTACTCCCGTAGGCGCAAGGCCGCGCACGGCTTCGATCGCCATGTCGCTGCCCCACACGCTGACGGCATTGCTGAGCTCCGCCATCTTGCGCATGCCCTGAATATCTGTCGACGAGGTATCGAAAACATAGATAAAGTCCTTAAGCTCGGGACGGTATTCGATGAGCTGCATGATGAGCTTTAACGACAGACCGTTGTCAGCCGAAGGAAGCTTTAAGATATTGATGTTGCCTGTCAGAAGTCCCTCTGCAAGCGAATATGCGGGAAGGAAATCCATATTGCCCGCGGAGATATGGAAAAGCACGCCCAGAGGCACTTTCTTAACGCGGATCTGAGAGAAACCGTCGATGTGTTTTGTGACGTATTCTTCAGTGTCCCCGAGCTCTGTCTTAAGCTTCATGTGAAGATGTTCGGGCGACAAAAGGACCAGTGCCTGCGCCTTATAGTCTTCAGCCATGTCCTTGGGAAATTCGCTCAAAAGATCATCGAATCTTCCTGCTACCGTATCGATCCTGAGCTTGTCGACAGCATCGATAACGACTTCGGGATCAAGTGTTTTGGTCGCGAGAATAACGGGAATCTTTTCCTCAAGTTCTTTAAGGAGTCTTTCCTGCTCAGAGCTCTCGTATGTCTTGCCGTCAAATAGGATCATACCTTCACCCCCTTCAGGATATCCGCAGCGCCTGCAGCGCATGTCTTGATGTCATCCGGAGCAACGCGTCCGATGATCTCCAGATACGGTGATTTAACGCCGCAGGGACAAGTCGAACCGTCGTGCAGAATACCGAGATCGTCCGTCATTATCGATAAGATGGGAGTCGCTCTGCAAAGCGGCGAGATAAGGTTTACAAGACCGATTTTGCCGAGCTCCAAAGGCTCCAAAGTATCGGCGTCGCGAATGACGATATTGCTGTAGACCGGCACATGGAAATGGTGCGCAGGGCACGCGGTATAAAGGATCGGATGCTCGACCGCGCCATAGAATTCAACGATGTTTCCTTCTTCAACGCCGAGCGTCTTCTTTGCAAGTTTATAGAATGTTTCCTTGTCGGCAGCTTCGCGGTAGAACTGCTTCCAGCCTCCGCCGAGCATGATTTTCGAGCCCTTGGGAAGATTAAAGGACAGACCTCTTTCCTCCAGGATCTTAAACAGGAAAAATGTATATGACGGGAAGCCCATGAAGCGCACGGGCGCCTTGCCCTTCTCGTATTTCTTTAGAGCCTCGACGATGCTGTCAAAGTCAGGCTTGTAGCCGTCTGACGTGTGCCTGAGGATGAATTTGCGGCTGATGGCAGGAGCCAGAAACGTAGTAAGATAAGCCGTTTTCGCGACCGCGGTCTTATTCGAACGGTGCGGCTTGTAGCCCATAACGATGTAGCGGCACGGCCTCATCGATAAGATCCCGTGAAACCTCGTGACCTTGATAGACATCTTGAGCGCGGCCCAGAGAGCACCGAACTCAAAGCGCACATGGCTCATCTTTCCGCTCGTTCCGGACGACGTCGCCATGACCATGTAGCGGCCCGCCCTGAAGTCGTGCTGCTTCATCAGCATCGTCGGAATGACAGGCAGATCTTCTACACGCTTGATGTCCTCGGAAGACTTGATATCAAGACCTTCCGCGATCTTTTTGTAGTCATCGCAGTGCGTGATCAGGTAATCGTAATTCTCTTTACATGCGTCGAAAAACAACTGCGACTTTCCGCAGTCATAAGGATCTTTGCTGGCAAACAGCTTTCTGCGTAGCTTCATAACTTTACCCCATCATGTTCAAAGCCCACACCTCAATAGTGACATTATAACATTAGCTGCTGTTGCTGAATGTGTTACGGTCAAACTTTGCGTAAACCCGCCGACGTACTAAATCTGATTAAACATCAATTTAGTCCGTAGGTTTTGGCGAAAAAAGCAGTGTGGAAAGCCTTTCCGACGGACTAAATCGCGAAAAACACCTCTTTAGTACGTCGGTTTTGGCGAAAAAGCAGTGTGGAAAGCCTTTTCGACGGACTAAATCGCGAAAAACACCTCTTTAGTACGTCGGATCAGGCATTATCGAGGTCTTGGGGCATAAAAACGACGGACTAAAACAGGGAAATCCAAGTTTTAGTCCGTCGTGGAAATTCATAAGTCTTTAAAAAATCAGATCATCTTTTTCACTATCTCTTCAAACTGTTCCTGCGTTAACACACCTTCATCAACCAGTTTCTTATACTCTCTTAAAGCTTCGGCTTTCTCGGCAGGTGTTGGAGCGGCATCAGCCTTGGGAGAAGGAACTGAAGACTCCTCTTCTTCATTTCCTTGCGGCTGTTCAGTATCAACTTCAGAAGTCTGCTCTGTAACAGAAACGCTGTCATCACCATCAGCGGTATGAAGAAGTTCTCTGATTTTTAAAGCAATTTCGTCTGCCTGATCTGCAATTACAACCAACGTCGTGTTTGCAGCAACAATCTTTAATACATCAGCTTTCTTTTGGGCAACACTTATTTCAGAAACATACAATTCCAATTTAGTCTTATTACCTGAAAAGACTATCTTATCAGGATAAAAAGTAAGAGTTCCTTCCTCAGATTTTTTGGTCTGAAGGACAGCTCCGATAACGAATGACAAAACTGTGAGGATTATGAAACAAACTATAAGTCCTGAATCAGTACCCCCAGAGCATGCAAACGAAATAAGTCCAAGTACGAATGCAAGTCCAAAGACAAACAAAATAAAACCGACTATGCTCTTCGCTTTTGAACCTCTTATTCTTCGCGTTACTTCAAAAACGGAAGAATCGTTAACACTTTGCTCTGTTGCGTTAGTGTTTTCCATATTAAAAACCTCCTGGTTTTTATTTAGTCAACCAGTTTATTTCCGCAGCTGTAACAGAAATTGTTCGCTCCCTTTGTATACTGGCGGCCGCATTTGCTGCAGAACGCGATCTCATTTCCGACGGCTCCTGAAGGAGGTGTCGGTGCGACGGGCACAAGTGTATCAGGAACAGGAGAAGATGCCACAGGAGCAGCAGGTATCGGAGTACGTCTGGGACCGCCTGCTAACGGAGTAACAGGAGGCAGAGGAGATGTGCCGGGCTTCGGAGGGGCAGCATATACGCGCTGACCGTTTGCGTCTATCGCAAAGGTCTCGCTGTGACGAAGAGGTTCGCGGCACTTGGGACAATATACAAACCCGTCCGGATACCAAGCCCTGAAATCAAGGTTATGGTCAGTATACTGAACTAAAGCATGACAATTGAAACAAATCTGCTGATAAGTAAGTCCGCTGTGCCAAAGAGCTCTTTGAAATGCCATGATATAACCCTCCTTTTCCAATAATTAATTATATCACTCAGGAAAGGGCGGCGCGCTGTTATTCTGCAGGCGGATTATACGTCCAGACCGAATAACGCTGCGGCTCTCTGTGGATGAAAAGACCTTTGACGAAGAAGATGTTGTGGCGCTTTTCGAGCGTCCAGCCGGGACGGTCATTCAGATGATATCCGCTCTGGCCGTCGACATAGTAATAGAGCTTGATGCTGTGTATGAGCGTCATCTCAAGAAGATCGATAAAAAGCTTGAAGGTGTCCGTCTCCATGGGGCGGTACATGAACAGCACGTTGTAATCGTTGTAATCGAGCCCGAATGCGTCGCCTTCGACGATCTCTACATTGGGATATTTGGGCGCCCAGCTGCGGGCGACTGCGGCAACATCGGGATTGATCTCAATGCCCGTTATTTTGCACTCAAAGCCGCGGCTTAAAAGGTATGCGATAACGCGTCCCTTGCCGCAGCCGATATCGACAAATGAATCACTTTTGGAAAGGTAAAGTCCTTTAAGAACTTTTGCAAGGCCAAGATAAGGAGCAGACTGGCTTCCCGTCGCGCCATGGCTCTCCGCATAGGGAGTCGGGACAAAGACCCCGAGCTTCTGCCCGCAGGTCTTCTTGTCCTTTGCTGCGTCGATCATGAAGGACAGCTGGTTAGATAAAAACACAAAAGGATTTACCACGTCTTATTCCCTGCATCTCGAAAAGGATAATGCTCACTTTAAGCCGCGAGTTCCGCAGGGTGCTCCGCACCCGGGGACCTGTCCGAAGCGGCAAAGTGAGCGCTTGTCCGCCTTTACAGCCACTTCTTTTTCTTAAAGAACAACAGGCTTGCCACTACGATCACAACGCTCGCGATGATGATCACCGGGTAGCCCCAGTGCCACTCGAGCTCAGGCATGTAGCGGAAGTTCATTCCGTACCAGCCGACGATGAGTGTAAGCGGCATGAAGATCGTCGTAACGACCGTAAGCACCGTCATGATGCGGTTCTGCTTAACGTCCAGATGCGCTTTGTAAAGGTCTCGTATCTGCATGGTGTAATCACGCAGAGACATTGATGTATCATGCAGTCTCGAAGCACGGTTAATGAATGTGCCGAAATATCTTAAGTTCTCGGGCTTGAAGAAGTTGTTCTCGTTCTCCTCAAATTCCTGAGCCAGATCCATGAGCTGATCGTAGTGAATGCGGAGATAGCGGATGTCGCTTCTGATCTCATTAAGGCGTCCTGACGGCAGGTCTTCTTCACCGTCGATAATCGACTTCTCCATGTTGTCGAGCTCGTCCTCATACTTTTCCATGAGTCTTAAGTCGTCTTTAACGATCTGGTCGAGGAAGTCATATAAGAATCTCTCAAGGCTCGGCATCTTCCACTTCTTGGTGCGCTGAATGCCGCTGATGATCTCTTCTGCCTTGCCGGAATCATCGATGAACACGATGCCCTTCTCGTCCAAAACAAAAGCGAACTTGCTGTCGTCACCGGACGGGTTCTTTCTGTCAGGGATCGAGAAAGATCCTGTAAGAGAATCGTAGTTTACTTCCGCTTTGGTAAGGAAGATCTCCGACATATCCTGCTCGATGTCGATGCCCATCTCAAAGCTGTCCTTATTCTTATTCCACTCGTCAAAAGTCAGGATGGCAACGAACTGCCTGCCCTTTACCTCGTCGCGAGCAACCTTCTGCAATGTCTCATCAATCGCGAAAAACACTTGTGAACACCCCTCTAAAACAGAATATCGTCATTATAACACGCGCAATTATTGTAGGCATTCTTGTTGAGTACATAAAAAAGTAGCCGTCCTCTACCAAAGAACCGGCTACTTTAAGTAACTAATCTGAGGTAACCGTCTGTGGATAGCACCTCTTATGTTTAGATTATACATCTTGGATTACTGTTTTCAAGTTGCGCCAAGCCTTTGTCCGGTTATTGTCCGCATAACAGAAAGCCCGGGGTGCTAAAACCCGGGCTCGATTTTTAGGGGGAGGGCATGAAAACTTTTATGTTCCAATGACCGTATTATTGACCCCCTGCCTGAAATCAACCTGAAACGGATCAGGAAATCTCAAGATCAGATCATCATCTTGTAGATCTCTGCGCAGTCATTCTCATCGAGAGTGACAAATCCGGAGATCGTGCCGTCGCGGCCGTCGCCGTAGCAGAGGTTCTTAACGAGCGTAGGGATATCTTCTTCCTTGCCGCCTAATTCGCCCAATGTCGAAGGCATGCCGATGGAGATGAGGAACTTCTTGAAAGCTTCGATGCCTTCTTCAGCGGTCTCAACGCCCCATACTCTTTTCGCGGCCTGCTCAAAGCGGGCAACGTCGTGATTCATTACATACTTGAAAACAGCGGGCATAGTAACCGCAAGACCTGCACCGTGCGCGCAGTCGTAAAGAGCTGACAGCTCATGCTCGATGTTGTGGCTGTTCCAGTCCTGGGATCTGCCGACGCCGCAGGAATTGGTGTGGGCCATTGTGCCTGCCCACATGATGTTTGCGCGCGCTTCGTAATCGTTAGGATCAGCGATTACCTTGGGGCCTTCGTTCTTCATTGTGATGAGGAGCGCTTCGATAAGCCTGTCGGTAACTTCAACATCCTTGGAGTTTGTGAGGTAGCGCTCGTAAAGATGCGCCATGATGTCCGTGATGCCGCATGCTGTCTGATAAGCAGGAAGTGTCTGTGTAAGCTCAGGGTTAAGAATGCTGAACTTGGGCCTTATTCCCTCGCCGCTCGCGCCGCGCTTATACATGCCTTCTTCCTTGGTGATAACGGAGTCGCCGGAGCCTTCGCTGCCTGCTGCCGCGATAGTAAGAACGGTACCTACGGGAAGAGCCTTCTCGATCGGCTTGCCGCAGTAGAAATCCCAGAAATCGCCGTCATAAACAACACCTGCAGCGATCGCCTTGGATGAATCGATGGAGCTTCCGCCGCCTACTGCAAGGACAAAATCAACGCCCTCTTTTTTGCACAGCTCGATGCCTTCATAAACGAGGCCGCTCCTCGGGTTCGGCTTAACGCCGCCCAATTCCACATAAGGAATACCTGCTTCATTAAGTGAAGCCTTTACGCGGTCCAAAAGGCCTGAACGGACAACGCTTCCGCCGCCGTAATGGATGAGGACCTTAGATCCTCCGAAGGCCTTTACGAGCTCGCCTGCCTTCGCTTCTGTGCCCTTGCCGAAAACGAACTTTGTGGGTGAGTAGAATGTGAAGTTTTCCATGCATTATCTCCTTTTATTTGATACTTTTGACTGCTTCTTCGATCGTCATTCCCGCGAAGTCCTGCGCATGGAAGATCTGTCCGTTAATCGTGTCGTCAACAAATGCTCCGACAATGACTCCGGGGATGGCGCTCTCGGGAGCGTTCGGCGCATTGGGACCGCCAAGGTCTGTCCTGCACCAGCCGGGATCTGTGAGGTTCATTGCGACACCTGTACCGGAAAGCCTTGAAGCCATGTCCTTTGTGATCTTATCGAGCGCCGCCTTGGCTGCGGAATAGCCAGCCTGCTCGGGCTCTTTGTCGATGCCGCTCGTAGTGTTTACGATGCGTCCGAAGCCTCTTTCAACCATCTTGGGAAGGAAGTGATAACAGATCATGGCAGGTGCTATCGTGTTGACATTGAAGCTTACGGTGTAATCGTCAGCGGGTGTCTGATAGTAGTCAGGCCTGTACGCGATCTGAAGTCCCGCGTTGTTCAAAATGATATCGACATCAACACCCAAAGCATCGATGTCTTCGCACATCTTGAGAACGGACGGGATGTCATTTAAGTCGGCTGCAAAGGACTTGCAGTCAACTCCCATTGCCTTGATCTCTTCTTCAAGAGATGCGGTGTGCTCCACGCTCCTGCTCTGCAGGATAAGGTTGCAGCCCTGCTCTGCCATCTTCTTTGCGGCGAGCTTTCCGATGCCTCTGGAAGCGCCTGTTACAAGTACCCATTTGCCTTTAAGGTCCAACATAACCGGTCCTCCGTTAAGCGTAATAAACGTAATTGTCTTTTCGCGGTGCGGGATCCTTGGAAGGCTCTGCGGCATAACCTAATGCGCAGTGACCGATGCCCTCGTAATCGCCTTCGATGCCAAGCTTGGCAAGGAGATTCTTGCCGAATTCAGACTCGAATTCTTCCTTCGCCCTGTGGATCCAGATGCTTGCGATGCCGAGGCTCTCAGCAGCGTTCATGAGATTGCCCATAACGAGCGAGCCGTCGTAAACATGAGTCGGAACATCCTTATTCGCAAGCACGATGAGGATCACGGGTGCGCCGTAGAAAGGATCGAAGCCTTCGCCCCAGCCGCCTATCTTGCGGTTCTCTTCTGAGATCTCGTCGCGCAGTTCTTTGGAGGTTACTGCGATGATGAGAGGGCTTTGCTTTCCCATGCCCGTAGCAGCATAAGTGCCTGCTTTGATGATGGCCTTGAGGTCTTCGTCTTTGACCATGTCAGGCTTAAAGTTTCTGCAACTTCTTCTGGTTTCCAAAACCTTTAAAGTCTCGTTCATCAGCTTATCCTCCGTAGATCATAAAAATTTTTCGGCCCATGCCTTGAGGTCGGCAGCCGTTGTTTTCTTGGGGAATCTCTTGCCGGCATCAGCTTTGGAGCCTTTTGCCAGAGCTTCGATATTCTTGCCGGAATCACCTATTCCGCTGGAGCCTGATGTCGCGAAAGGCACTATCAGTTTGCCCGCAAAATCATAGCTCTCCGCGAAAGTATCAATGATAGAGGGCTCTCTGTACCACCATACAGGGAACCCTATAAAAACCACATCATATTGGGACATGTTTTCGACCTTGGATGCGATGGCGGGTCTGCATGACAGATCCTTCATCTCTACGGAGCTTCTGCTCCTGGGATTCATCCAGTTTAAGTCTGCTTTTGTGTAAGGAGCTTCAGGCACGATCTCGAAAATATCCGCCCCGACCGCTCCTGCCAGATCAGCTGCAAGTTTCTTCGTAACTCCGCTTGCCGAGAAGTACGCTACCAATGCTTTTGCCACGACGTTATCCTCCCTGTTATCTGAATTAATTACTATTCTTCACGATAACAGTTCGGATGTATATCAGATGGCTTGTTTTTATTCGTCTAACATTTCTTTTCTGTAAGGATTGTCGTCGGTCGCATCAAAGCCCTTGAGCAGGTATTCTTCCTTCATGTAATCGTGAACATCAAGATCCAGAAAATAGTTGCAGAACACGATGGCAACATAGGTTATCTTCGTGTTGCCTTCTGCATTTTCGGGCACCATCGCGTAAACAAAACCGCTGTAATCGTCGGAGTCCATCGCGATCAATTTATATCCGTCCGGTGCACCTGTTACGGAGTAGATACCTGTGTAATCTTCGACTCCGATGCCCGACAGTCTTGCGGCCTCATCTTCGTAACCGCTCTTATAATCGAGTGTCATGTAAACGACGTACTGGCCGTCCCACGGATTGTAGTAAGTCAGCTGATAATCTGTTATGTCAGCGTTAGCCGGTATCGTCTGCGGGAAAACATCGAACATCTCACCATCGCCCATCGCATATTCGTTATTCTTGCCGCCGTGGATGTACTTGTTATATTCACCCGGATCCGTGCTTACTTCAACTTTGGCACCATAAAATGATGCGGCAAAAAATCCTATGACAAGAGCCGCCATCAACAAATAATGTGTAACGACCGCGAGCAGCACGATCGTCGTTATCTTTATGGCTTTGACAGCCTTTCTGTGCTTGCCGATCTTTTGGAGAACACCCGTTACATAGAGCGTGATTATGCACATTATCACGAATCCTGTGAACGTCGCAAGGATTGCTATTGCACGCTTCAGATCCGGCTCGTAGGACAACGTCTGTAAGACGATTGCAACGATCGAAATGACCACGCCTATAATACTTGCAACCTGAATTCCCCTTAAAAGATTACTCTTCTCATTACCCGCATAGACCGCCATCTTGTCGGCGACCTCTCTGGTCTCCTTATCCATCATCTCGCTTTTCCTTTCCCCGTCTATGATCTCCCTTACGTCGACATCATAGAAATCGGCTATCTCGACCAGCAAAGAAATATCAGGCAGATTGGTTCCGGTCTCCCATCTTGAGACTGATCTGTTACTGACATTAAACTGCTTCGCGAGCTGTTCCTGGGTGAGCTTCTTTTCATTCCGGAGCATCTTCAGGAACTGTCCTGTTTTCTTCTGATCCAAGGTCTTCTGCCTCCTTCCGGTTCGGGTTCAGGATACGGCTTTAGCCCTGAAATTAACACGACACAAAGCGAGAATTGCCGTGTTTTGGGGCTTTTAGACACATCATGTCCGGCCGTCTCGAAAATATTATAGCGCTAACCCGCTGCCCGTTCTGATCCGGGGCGGAACCGATTTTTCTTGATTTGGCGCCCAAATATATTAATATATTCCGTAATGGAATAAGAAAATTTTGGGAAAAGGGATAAGAAAATGGCAACACTATGTAGAAACTGCAGCCACCCGCTTGTTTTCGATCCGGCAAAGCAGAAAATGTACTGCTCTTCGTGCGGTTCATCTTTTCTGCCGGAAGAAGTCGAGGCTGAATCCAAAGAGTACAGACAGGATCTCAGAGCCGAGTCCATGGAGAGCATCTATAACACCAAGGACAAGGATCTCATGGACTGCTACGTTTATTCGTGCAGCGAGTGCGGCGGCGAGATCATCATCAACGGTACGGAGGCTTCCACGACCTGCGTTTACTGCGGCAACTCAAATGTCGTATTCAGCAGGATCGCGAAGCAGAAATGCCCCGAGTTTGTTATGCCCTTCTCCATCACAAAAGAGAAGGCCATCGAGCTCGTGCACAAGAAGATCAACAGCGGTCTCTTTATCCCTAAGGAGATAAAGAACTTTTCGATCGACTGCATCAGAGGCATCTATCTTCCTTACTGGATCATAAACGCATCTTATACGAATGCGGCCGTAATCGAGGGACAGGTAAGGAGCGGCAAGAGCACCGTCACGAGATATTTCGGACGCGCCGGAAAGCTGAAGCTTACACGTTTCCCTATCGATGCTTCACTTGCGCTGTCGGATGAGAGCAGCTCGCGCCTTGAGCCGTTCGAGCTCAGCCATCTCAAGCCCTTCGATGAGGACTATCTTGCAGGCTTCTATTCGAATGTCTCTGACGTCACTTATATCGACCTGAAGCGCGCCACTCTTAAAAGAGCCGAAGAATTCTTTGAGAAAGAAGCTATGGACGATGTCCGCGCCAGCCGCAAGAAGATCGTATCCTCGATTCCTTCAGTGAAGATCGAGAACAATATGGTCTATGCGATGCTGCCCGCGTGGTTCATCACCTTCAAATACAAAGGCAAGCCCAACACCATTCTCGTCAACGGAGATACGGGAAAAGTCGTATGCGCGCTTCCCTGGAACAAGGGCCTGTTCTACTCACTGCTCTTCACCTTCGGTGCGGTTGCAACGACCGCGGCTTACTTTGTTTTCAGATACACATTGCCGGTATTTTTTGCAGGCCGTTCGTCTTCGTCAGGCAGCGACAGCAGAGGCAAGCTCATCGCACTTCTCATCGCAGGCATTATCGCGCTGTTCTCCGTCGGAATCCGCAAGATAATAAAGGTCGTCAAGAACATCCAGCTCACGCAGGACAAGAAGATGTTCAACTTCACGAAGAAGAGACAGGGGTGATGATATGATCGAATTCCTCTCATTTCTGTTTGCTTCAGGTGTAGGATTCGGCTTGGCCTGCCTGATCTTCGGCACGCTGCTCGATAGATCAAATAACATCGGTGACAGCCGCGGAGGCGTTTCCGATTACAAAGCATACGTATCTTTCACAGCCCGCAAAGACCGCTTGAACAAAGAAGAAAGAGGCTCTTTCTGCCGCATGTACGCCAAGAGGATCGACGATCCTTCCACAGAGCCCAAGCCCTTTGAGCGCGTCAGGAGACTCACTGATGAAGAGATCGCCGAATACAGGCGTGCCGCTGAAGAGAAACAATCCGCGCAGCTCGCCCGTGAAAAGGAGATCTTCGGCACCACCGATAACGAATTCGAGCTCTGGGAGAGCCAGAATCCTTCCACCGACCTTAAAGGTGTTTTTAAGCCTCTGGACGAGGAGTAAAAGCGTCCTTGCCGGGGTCTTTTTCCGCCGTCCTTGCCGGGGTCTCCTTCCCGCCGTCCTTGCCGGGGGCTCTTTCCGTCGTCCTTGCCGGGGGCTCTTTCCCGCTTTGCCGCCCTTCCCAAAAATATCCATTCCGGAATGTTTTTGCCTGTAAAGATTTTTTGAGGTAAGGTTATAATTATTTAAGAACCGGCGAAGACCGGATTAAAAACAGGAGGCATTTTATGGGTCTTTCAGATACGTTAGCAGGTGCAATGGACACTCAGAGAACTTACGAGCTGAGCAAGGAATACACGCTTGAAGAGCTTATGGAGCTTGTAAAAGGCGCAAACCTTCCTTCGGAGATCACAGGTCCTTACGAGCTCAAGAAGGGACTTTTCGGCAAGCACATCTCGTTCAACGGTCCTTCAAAGATGAAGGCTAACCTCACGGTTAAGGGCACTAAGGCTAAGCTTTCCAAGGTTACGGTAAGCTCAAGCTCAGGCGTATCAGTAGGCGGCATCCCCGTTGGCGGCCCCGGCGTAGGCGGCGTCATGGACAAGACCGCAGCCGAGAACGCATTCTTCAAAGCACTCGGTGACGCACTCACAGAGATCCTGAAGTAATAATTTTTTCGTGTTGAATTAAGAAGGCTGCCCTGGTGGCAGCCTTTTTTACATGGTTTTTGTGGAGGTTCTGCCCGGATTTTTTGAATCCGGAAGGGCTCTTCCCGGGCAGTGCTGAAAAAATGTCTATTTTCGGGCCTATTCGTACACTTTTTCGCACACTTTTTCGAAAAGTGCTGAAATCGTGTCAATTTTGGGGGCGTTCCGTACACTTTTTCAGCATTTTTCCGGCCGTGCGTGGTCCGTGCGTGGTCCGTCCGTGATCCGTGCGTAACCCATGCGTGACTCGTGCGTGATCCGTCCGTGATCCGTGCGTAATCCATGCGTGATCCGTCCGTGATCCGGTCCCCTCACTCCGCCCCGAACTCAAAGCATTCGTCAGCCACGTTCTCGACAAAAGCCTTGTCGTGCTCGACAAATAACATTGTTACATCGCTGTTTTTGACAAGGCGTTCGATCTCTTTTCTCATATAGACGTCGATGTAGTTCAAAGGCTCGTCCCAGAGGTAGATGTCGGCCCGTTCGCACAGTGACAGAGCGAGCATGACGAACTTTTTCTGGCCCAGGGAGAGCGCGTCGACATCGCGATAGAGCATCTCTTTGGTAAAACCCATCTTGACGAGGATCGTAGAAAACTGCGTCTTGTCGCAGCCGCGCTCATCGGCGATATCGTAAAGGCAACCGCGGAGCACGGACGTGTCCTGGCCGACGTATGAGATCTTGAGGCCCTTGGCGATGTGGATGTCGCCCGTAGCCGTGATGCAGGAGCCGCCTTCGTTCATGAGGGCCTCGTCGCCCGTCAGGAACTTGATCAGGGTGCTCTTGCCGCAGCCGTTGGTGCCCTGCAAAGATATCTTCTGGCCCTGGCCGACAGTCAGGTTGATGCCGCTTGCCACGGCCTCGCCGTCGCGCAGGACAGTAACTTCTTTTAAGATGACAGGCGTCTTGTCGTGGTGCGTGGAGCCGAAGATCTTCAGGGTCTGCTCGCGCTCTAAGTCTTTTAGGAGCGACTGTTTCTCTTCTAATTTGCGCTCGTTGCGCTGCTCCAAGTTCTTGGATAAAGACATGAGCTTTTTGGCTTTCGCGCCTTCGTATGCGCGGGTCCAGTGATTCTGCGCGACCTTAGAGGGCGCATTCGCCCTGTTCTTGTAACTCTCGGCCTTGCCCGACCACTGGGCGTTCTTCTTCATGGCAGCTTCGATGGAGCCCATCTCTTTTTTGAGCTGGTTATTGCGCGCGAGCTCGGATTCCTGGCGCTGTTCGTTGTTCTCCCACCAGGTGCTGAATGTCGTGCCCACGAGCTCCACGCCGGACTTTGTGATGACCAGAGTATGGTCGGTGCAGCGGTCAAGGAAAGCGCGGTCGTGAGAGATCAGAATGAAGCCTTCCTTGGACGCGAGGTACGATGCGACTGCCTCACGACCCTGTCTGTCCAGGTGGTTCGTGGGCTCGTCGATCAAGGGATAGATGCCGTCTCCCGCAAAAAGGTAAGCGAGCATCAGTTTGGTCCTCTCGCCGCCCGAGAGCGTGTCCATCGGGCGCCACATGATGTCGGGATCGGCGCCCATGAGATTTAATTCTTTTCGAACCTTCCACTCCTCACAATCGGGCAGTTCGTCCATCGGGAAAAGCACCGTAGGCGGCACGCCGGTGATAGTCCCCGCGTGATCCAATTCGCCCCGTAAGAGCTTGAAAAATGTGGTCTTGCCCCTGCCGTTGCGGCCTGCGAGGGCAAGCTTCCATGTGGTGTCGAGCGATATCGTGATATCGCTGAAAAGCATTTTGTCTGAACCGTCGTATCCGAAGCTCAGGTCTTTGATATTGATCATTGGCATAAAGATTCCTCCTGAATCGAATCTTCGCCGGATAAGTTTCGATTTATACTATTTAGTTCGCTTAGGTCCTCCGCGCTCGTAAACGAGCTTGTGCAAAAAATCGCTCACTAAACAGTATAAATCTCGTGGATCAGATTGACTTCTGATTAATCTGAAATTAAAAAGCCGCGGACAAAAGAGCCGCGGCTTAATCATTCAAAGTAATATAGATGAACACACAAAAAAGAACTTATCCGCGAGATATTAATAAATCAGCAGACAGTCTTTCTCATTGGTGTTCCTCCTTGTTCCTAAGATTCGTGTGTAATGATACAGCAAGCTCAAACGAATTACAATACGTCCTTTAAGCCGTTCTTGATCACGATATTTGCCGCGTCGGAGATGCCGTAATCAAGGCCCTTGTAATTCCAGAGAGCGCTTCCGATACCATACTTGTGGAACACTGCGTGGATGTCCTTGATCCAGCGCAAAGCGTCTTCCTTGGGTGCGAGGTCGATAACGCCGTGCTCGCCGCAGTACATGGGCATGCCGTCTGCCCGGGCCTTTGCGATGGCGGGCGCGAAAATATCCTCGAAGAATTTCTCGCCGATCTCGCTGATGCCGTCAACATAGATAGCTCCTGCAACACCTGCATCGAGCTGGTCGCTCGCGTCTCTGTATTCCTGAATGGTCTTCGGATATCCGATGCGGAAATCCTTGGGCATGCTCTCGATCCAGTGAGCGCCCTGATGCGTGAAGATCATGGGCTCATAGCAGTGGAAGTTGTAAACGATGTGATCGTCCAGAGGAACGTCGATCTTGGCAACAGTCGTTACGCTGTTATAGCAGACGCCGCCGACAACGATGTATGCATCGGGAGCGATGCTTCTTATGAGCTTGATATATCTTGCGAGAAGGTCATTCCAGGCATCAGCGACGTCTTCGGGAACTACTTCGTTAAGGGGCTCGAAAGCCACATAAGATGTGTAGTCCTTAAATCTTGTCGCGATCTCTTTCCAGAGCTTCAAAAATCTTGCCTGGAGATCAGCATCGTAGAAGAAGATCCTCTTGTCTGCTTTGCTCATCGGATCAAAAGAATAGCCGAATGCTTCGTGAAGATCTATGAGCATCTTAAGGCCGTACTTCTCGCACCACTTTCTGCAGTCTTCAAGATGGGCAAAACCTCTCTCCTTGATGTTGCCTTCCTCGTCTTCCAATACCGTGTAATCTACCGGAACACGGACGTGGTCAAAGCCGAACTCAGCTATGTTCTTGATGTCTTCTTCGAGAATGTATGTGTCAAAATGTTCTTCGTCGTAAGTACCGAACTGGGAGATCCAGCCTCCGATATTTACGCCCTTCATGAAGCCTTCGAATGTGCGCATGGGATTGTCCTGCCTTTTGTAGATTGCTTTATTCATTATACATTATCGCTCTGCCCGCGTGATTGTTTTCGGGCTGCTTTGACAGCCTCGAACAAAAATGTGTTCCTGAATAGTAAATTTATACCCGGGAATTTAATAACGCCGGGCAAGGCTCCTCCGGAAAGCCTGACCGGCATGCTCCCGAAAATTTTTTAAATAAGGAACGCATTTCAACTGCAACATTTCCGCCCATATAACTGTATTTAGTATATAAAGCCAAAGGGAAATGGGAGGTAATAGTATGAAACAGTACAAAAAAGCCCTTTTGACAGGCATGGCGGCACTGTTGGCAGTATCGTTCGTCCTGGCAGGCTGCGATAAAAGCAGAGATATTTACGCTAGGTATTACATGACAGAGAGTGAATCTCCGCCTACCGGTGAAGAGGAAGAAGAATCAACAGATGATCAGCAGGCCGGCTCCCAGGCAGGCGGCGCGCTGGACATGGCTCCCGGAGACCCCATTGAGTCCTCAGGCAGCGAAAACGGCCTCGGCTACCTCATCGAACCCGCTTCCAGATCCGGAGATCAGGAAGGTGCCGTGCCGGGCTTTTATCTTTTCGAGGCTTCTGAAGACGAGTACCCGTACAAGGTCATCATCGATGCAGGCGAGAAGAACACCGGCGGCTATGACATTCAGATCGTGGGGATCGAGTACGACGGCACTGAAGTCATAATCATCGTCGAAGAGATCACTCCCGCCATAGACGATGCAGTAACACAGGCTTTCACTTATCCCTGCTGCGGCGTGTCATTTGACACTCTCCCCAAGAGCATAAGGGTCGTAACAACTGCCGGCGATGAATTCCCTTGCTTCTACATCCGTCTTGACGATACTGAGATCAGGGACGATTGGTTTGCTGTTATCGAGGGCGGATCCGGCGAGATCATATTCAAGACTTACGTCTATAAGACAGATGACGACAAATACGAGTACATCAACGTTACGTCAACCACCGTAAGCTATGGTGCCACAGAATGGAATGACGTTGTCAGCGGCAGCGGCGCGGCTGATACCAGAGAAGCCGTCGTGCTGGCCGCCAAGGAATTCGGCTCCTGCGGATTCGTAATGTTCGCAGACAAGGGCAGCACGGTCTTCTCGATCGATGAATTCCTGGAAGGTAAAGTAGAATAATCCTCCTCTCAAATTAAGTAGAATAGATCCTTGGGGGGCTGTCCTGATAGCGGGGCGGCCCCTCAAGCGTTTGGGGGTGGCGCGTGGTTTTTTCGGGGCGCACGGTGCCACAGAGAGGCGCGATGCCCGGTGACCCCGGCGGGCGTTTTCGCGGTGTGCAGTGACGAAAAGTGACACGAGTCAGGACCAAAACGTGTCACTTCACGGCAATAACTTCAGAAGTGACGAAAAATGACACAAAACAGAGGCAAAACGTGTCACTTCGCGTCACTGGCGGTATGCGTCCCTGTTTTCGACTCGGCGAAAGAGACTCCGGCACGTACCCGTCAAATTAATCTAACGTTTACCCCGCGATTTGTTGTATATTAGAAGAAGCAATTTTAGAGGGGCACAATATGAACACCGTATCTGAGAACATTATCAATGAGATCAAGAAAGTTATCTGCGGTAAGGACCATATCATTACGCAGACTTTGACCGGTATCCTCGCGGGCGGACATATCCTTATGGAGGACGTTCCGGGTGTCGGCAAGACCACGATGGCACTGGCCTTCTCCAAGACGATGGGCCTCGATTACGGAAGAGTTCAGTTCACTCCTGACGTATTGCCCTCCGATATCACGGGCTTTTCCATGTATGACAAGAAGACCGAGACTATGAAGTACCAGCAGGGCGCGGTATTCCACAACCTCTTCCTTGCAGACGAGCTTAACCGTGCGACTTCACGTACACAGTCTGCACTTCTCGAGGCGATGGAAGAGAGCGCTGTCACAGTCGACGGCACGACATACCCGCTGCCTAAGCCTTTCGTAGTTATCGCTACGCAGAACCCGGCAGGTTCATCCGGTACTTCCCTGCTCCCTGATTCACAGGTAGACCGGTTCATGATAAGGATCTCGATGGGATATCCGTCGATCTCTGCCGAGACCGCCATGATCGATGCGCGTAAGAACGGCGTCAATCCGCTGGATGATGTTAAGTCCGTATGCGACATCGAGACGATCCTCAAGATGCAGAGCGAAGTCAACGAAGTGTTCATTCACGAGAAAGTCATCAACTACATCGTTGTTTTGATCAGTAAGACCAGAGGCCATAAAGACTTGGAGCGCGGAGGAAGCCCGAGATCCACTCTCGCCCTCACCGCCATGGCAAAGGCCTATGCCTATATCAACGGAAGAAATTACGTTACTCCTCTGGATGTACAGAACGTATTCATCCCGGTCATTACACACAGACTTATCCTCACACCCGAAGCCGAAGTCAATGACATGAGCCCGGTAGAGATAGCTAACGACATTATCAAGAACGTACCCGTCCCCAAGATCTGAGAAGCAATATGCTGAAGACGTGGATCATCTACGCAGTCACTGCCATAGCAGCCTTCATCTTCTTTCTTTACTACAAGATGTGGGTCTCTTGGTATGTTCTTTTGCTGCTCCCTCTGATCCCGGTCCTTGCGCTTATAAGCTGCGCTATAGCAACCTCCAAGCTTACTTATGACACAAAAATGCCCACAGATACCCATATCGGTAACCCGGTGTATCTGGTGCTTAACACATACGGTATTGCCAGCTACTTCGCTTTCTTCAAAGTCGAGTTCACGATCACCGATCATATGAGCGGGGAAACGCGAAACATTGTCGTTCCCATTCATGACGAAGGCTCAACAAAGATATCTGTCCCCACCGATCATTGCGGCGCTTATTCAGTCAACGTAACAAAGTTTGCCGTTTATGATCTTTTGGGATTTTTCCATATGAACATGTCTTATGAGAGCAAGAATATGATCCTGGTCAAGCCGGTCCCCATAATGCCTGATATCCTGCCGAACATGTATGGCTTCAAGGCCAAGAACCTCCGAAAATCAAAGCAGCCAAACTCGGAGATCTACGACATAAGAGAGTATCAGACGGGCGATTCGATCAAGACCATTCACTGGAAGATATCAGCCAAGAAAGACCAGCTCTTCGTAAAGGAGTCTTTGGAAGAATTCGGAGGTCACTCACGTATCGTTTTAAAACTCGGCGAAGACAGAACAAAGCTCGATCAGCATTTAGGTCAGATCCTCTTTACGTCACTGTTTTTCCTTGAACGCGAGATACCTCACAAGATCAGGATCATTCCGCCTAACAGGAGCGAGATCTCCTTCGATGTTGAGAACGTTAACGATCTGGAGACTTCGCTTACCAAGATCCTTCATATGAGAATACCGAAGGAGGATCCTGATGCGTAAATACAATTCGTTGATACTCAGAAAAAAGATCCTTCCGAAGGCTGTGGAGATACTGATACCGGCCTTTGTTGTGACGCTTTTAGGCACCGGCTTTACCATGATGGTCGGCAATGCTTTCAGCCTTAAATTCAGCTTTGCTCTGGTATTTATCTGTGTTGCGGTTGGTTCGGTATTTTTCTCAGCAGTTCATAACAGCAACAACAAATATCTTTCCGGTGCAGTAATAGTGCTCACGATCGCAGCACTGCTCATAATGGTAAATAACGATTTCCTTCACCTGGAGATCGGCTGGTGGGCATTCCTTTACTATGTTAAGCGCTATGTCTATTACAATCTGCCGGGCAACTATCCTATCCCCGTACTGTGGAAGGAATCTGTCTGCACATTCCTGATAATGTATGATCTGATCGCAGCATCGATCACGACTCTCTTCATTACGAAGCGCAAGTTAACACTTCTCCCGGGCGTGCTCTACCTTCCTTTGCTATGGTGTGCCATAGCAAACACTACGGTAACTCCAACAAGGGATTCGACAGTAATCGCTGCATCAGGCGTCATAATGCTGCTGTTCGTTTTCGCATACCGCAAAAAGAAAAAAGCTACAGCTGAAAGAGCTCTTCTGGTACTCGCGATACCCGTTCTGCTGTATGCATTTGTTGTGGGCCTGATCTTCCCGGTAAAGTATTACAAGCAGAACGAACTCGCAAATGACATTCTTTTCGGAATTAGAAACTTTGTCTCGAGGATAGACAATGACAGCTTTATGCTCGGAGTCATCGACAAGGCCATCTACGGCAACGAGGATCCTCATCCTCTAAGCGAGAAAGCAGAGTTCAATCCGCTCACATCGCTCCGCCATGCCGATAACGACCTGACCAAGGTAGGACCTTTCGATCCGCCCGAAGGAGAGATCATGACGGTATACAGGGATTACAACGTAGGATATATCGACGATTGGCTCGATGATGAATGGACATCCGGTGATACCGATATTAATTTCAATATGAGTTCATGTTACTGCCTTTACCTCAAGGTCGAATCGCTCGACACATATAAAGAGAATAAACTCACCAACGCATACTACACATTGGATCCGTATGCAGAAAACGCCGAATATGAATTGCAGGACAGCCCTTATTCAGTCAGGATCGAACCGATACTTCCATCGGATATTGCGATATCTCCTTATTATCATGAACTCTATACCTGCACAGTGGGTACGTCCGAAATACATTTCGATGATTCGTATAATGTCCAGGCCGACGGATATATTTTCTTCGACGATAACGCTGAGCAGGATGGCACATATATCTACCCTGCTTCTGCCAAACCGGTACAGTTAGACGGTCTGTACAGCAAGACTTATGAAGAAGCATATGTCTACGGCATATGCCTTGCGGTTCCTGAAAGGACCCATGACGCTCTTTTCTTAAGCGACGTTCTTCCCGACTGGTATCTGGATATCTATTTCGGAAGAACCGAGATGTCCGACTGCGACAAAGTAAGAGCCGTCACCGAGTATGTCCGGAGCCTCCATCCATATGATGTAAATACCGAATACCCGCCTGAAGGCTTATCGGATTTTGTCTCGTGGTTCATGAATAATGCCGAGAGCGGAATCTGTGTTCACTATGCGACCACGACCGTAATACTGCTTCGTATGATCGGAATCCCGGCAAGATATGTCCGCGGATATGTCGATCCCAGATCGTATCCCAGAACTGAGAGTATTGTATATTCTACCCAGGCTCACGGATGGTTCGAATATTATGTTCCCGGTTACGGCTGGATCATGGGCGACTCAACACCGGGCATGGAGAAGTACGCTAAGTACTACAATATCGATGCGGTGGCTGCAGCATATCCTGAGATCGAGAATGTTAAGTTCTCGCGTTCAAAATATGATCCTATCGAGGATCTCCCCGCAGACGATACGCCGGCTGAAGAAGCAGAAGTCACTCCCGAAGTGACCGACCAGATAACGGAAGATGAAAAATCCGTCGATTGGTCAGGCTTACTTATAGCGCTTCTTGTCATCGTTCTGGCAATAGCTTTCTTAAAGCTTCTCTGGTTCATATACTGGCGTATCAGGTTCTCCAAAAAAGATATGAGCGGGAAGATATTAGAGCGCTATCACTACTACAGCCTGATGAGTAAGTATTTGCGAAAAGGCCTTCCTAAAAAAGCAATGGAAGTCGTCTATAAAATAGCTTTCAGTCACGAAGAGATCACATCAGATGACCTGAAGACATTTATCAAGGCAGGCAATAAGGGCCTGGCGCTGGTATCCGCCAGACTCCCTATTCACAAGAAAATATTGTTCAAGCTGATCTCTTTCAAGGTCCGCAGCTGATATCCCGGCCACTCACTTTTTGTATACCTTCGTGTAAAGGAATACCATCGCCGTAAGGCTTACGAGCGTGAAGATAAGCACGTAGATGCACATCGAATTTACTGACATCTGATTCCCGAATACCGAGCAGTTAAATGTCATTGTTTCCTTGACGGAGCTTATGAATAATCCGTTGTCGAGGCCTCCTATGGAGTCATTCATCTTATCCGCAATTCCTGATAAAAGTGCGTTTCTAAGGAGCGCGCAGATCTGGCTTGCAGGACAGATATTGCATACGGTCTGCACCGTTGACGAGAACTGTGAGATCGGTATGTAAGCGCCGATCACGAAGCCTGACGCAGCTGTTAAGATACCGAAGAATGCAGCTGCTGCAGAAGATGACTTGAAGAAGATGAGCATGGTCATAAACAGCGCGCTTGAAGAAAGGCATCCTAAAAAGACTGCTCCGTATGCCGCTGCGATGCCCATAGCCGTAATGTGCATATTTCCCATGAAGCCTAAGATGATGAGACCCAAAGTCAAAAGTAATGCTGTCATGATGAATGACGAGAGCACTGCTGCCACAAGGTAAGATAAGATGATCTGGCTTCTTTTCACCGGCGTTGCCAGGATGTCGCTGTCGACTTTCCTTTCGCGGTCTTTGACTATCGTCTGCAGGCAGTTATAAGGGATCATGATGGTCGCAGAACCGATGATGCCGACCAGCAGGATCGTATTTACGAACATCTCTATGTCGTCCTTATTTACGAGTGATTCAAGCCCGTTCATCGAGCCCTCGATAGCATCAACGAATGTGCCTTTCAGGAATAAGAGATAGAGCACGAAAACTATGATCGAAGACATGAGCGAGAATAAGACTGCGGTAATGTCTTTAAAATATATCTTTACGTTTCTTCTTGTTAAACCGATAAAACCCTGCATATTAAATCTCCTCTCACGCTTCCATCGCTCTTCCCGTAAGCTTCAGGAAAACATCGTCCATGCTGCCCTTGATGATCTCGAAATCATTGAAAAGCTCGCGTTTCCCGCTGATCTTTCCGATGATGTCCCCATCGAAAAGAATGTTGTAGTGATCTGCATCGTAGACAAAACCCGGATCGATCGCGGCTGCCTCTTTGTCATTTGCTCCGCTCTTTGGCGCATACCAGAGAAACTTCGAAGAAGTGTATTCACTCTTGAGTTCGGAAGGCGTTCCGCGTGCTATGACCTTGCCCTTGTCAAGGATCACGACATGGTCTGCGTCTCTCGTCTCTTCCATGTAGTGGGTGGTCAAAAAGATCGTCATTCCGCGCTCTCTTCTTAAGTAAGTGATGTAATCCCATACGATCTTTCGTGACTTCGGATCGAGGCCCGTCGTGGGCTCATCGAGGAATAAGATCTTCGGCTTGTTGAGTAAGGCCCTTACGATATCGACTCTTCTTCTCTGGCCGCCGGAGAGCTGGGCGTATTTCCTCTTCATGATCTCGCCAAGTTCGAAGCTCTCATAAAACTCCATGATGCGTTCATTGATCTGCTTCTTGCTAAAGCCGTAGTAGCTGCCTCTGGTATAGAGGTTCTCTTCTACTGTGAGGACGTCATCGAGCACCGAATTCTGGAAAACGATGCCGATCTCTTTTCTGATCTTGTCGTCCTCTTTGCCGAGCACGTGTGAGCATACCCTGACATCGCCGGATGTTTTGCTTAAGATCGTGCAGATGATGTTGATGGTGGTGGATTTGCCCGCGCCGTTCTCACCTAAGAATGCGAATAACTCACCCTCTTTGACATCAAAGCTGATACCGTCTACTGCGTGGTGCTCGCCGTATTTCTTGGTAAGGTCTCTTACTTCGATAATGTTCATTTCTTTCTCCCTTTCCATGTGTTCTTGTTTGCTTGAGCACATTCTTCAATCAATCGGGAGAAAAGGAAATAGTTAGAAGACCAAGTTGCAAAAAGGGGCTACCAAGTTGCGGAAAACGGGGTTTGGAGAGTGTAGATAAACCCGGGAAATGCCCGTGCGTAATTCGTGCGTAAAATAGGCCTTTTCGCGCACGATTTTACGCTAGTTTTAAGAAAAGTGCGTAAATCCGTGCGTAATTAGTCCGGTTTTAAGCACGTTTCACGCACGGCAGGGATTGAAGCAGTTTTTGGGAGCGGGAATGCCTGGCGCCACGCTATTTATTCTTCGTCTCTTATGGAATCGAGCGCGGAGTTGATCTCCTTATCGTCTTTTTTGTAGATCCATAACGTTGTGATCCACACGAAAACATACACTCCGACAAATATCAGCATTACGACCGCATAACCCAGGATATTCGTATACCACTTAAAGAGCCATCCGAGAAGCGATACGACGGCAAACAAAGAACAGAAATGAAGGGCGATCCTTAACTTAAAGTGTTTGGCATTCTCGGAAGCAAAGATAAGCACGGGGAATGAACACAGGATTCCGGTCAGCAAAACACTCGGAATAAAATACCAGCTTACGACGTAATCGTCGTCCATGAGATGATATATCAGCTGCGCTATGCCGACACCCAGAAAGATACCGGTGGAGATGAAGCTTGCCTGCATGAATAGGAGTTTGAGTTTAGTCATAGATCAAGTCTCCTTTTGATTTCTTTTACATAGCCTCTGGAGATCACGATCTTCTCATCGTTGAGGAGCGTGGCTTCCATTCGTCCGCTTAAGTCAGAACGGACGCATTTTATCTTTTTGAGATTGACGATCATAGACTTGGAAACACGCAAAAAATATGCCCCCAGAGTCTCTTCGAGCTCATATAACCTGAGCCTTGTCTCATAGCACCCGGAACGTGAATAAACAAAGGTCTTCTTGTCCACGGACTCCATGTAATATAAAGCCGTCGTTTCCACGAAGACGTTGTTGCCGTCCTTTAAAAGAGGGATCTTGCGCTCGTTGCCTTCAAGAAGATCAATCGCAGCCTTGATGTCTTCAGTCTGTGACTGTGCCCTTATGAGCGCCTCTTCCTTTTCCGGAGAATCAACCTGTTCGAATCTTACCTTCATTTAGGATTCCTTTTTGCTAAATCTTTTCGAGAACATTATATCCCGAATCGGAAATAAATTAAGCGCAGAGTCATTTAAAGGCCCTGCGCTTTTCGGAGAGTGTTATGAAGGATAAGTATCCTACATTTCTTTAACGTATTTATTCGCGCGGTCATTTAAGATCTTTACCACGTCATCGAGCGTGCGGTCGCCCGCGTAATAAGGCTCGATCTCTTCTACTAAGAAAGCTGTTATTACCGGGTCGTCGTAATAGTATGTCGAGATCGTAGAAAGGCTCTCCATCATCTTGTCTTCCATGTCTTTGGTGGCAAGCTTGTAGCCGAATATTTTCGAGTCCTCTGAAAGGAAATCCATATACTGGGACAATTCAACATCCGATTCATAGCCGGTATTATTCTTATCAAGGATCATCGAGATGTTTCTGGCCATTATCTCTTTGTTGGTAACGAGATTTAAGAATTCTTTTGAAGTGCCGCCGTAACCTGCGCCCGCAAAAAGGAAGTTGATGAACTTTTTGCAGCCTTCCTTCATGTCAGAAGAACTGGTGACCGAGATCGTCTCTATAGCCCTGAATCTGGGGCCTGAAGCATCAACGGACGGAGTGCCGATTATCGTGTAGTTTCCTTCAGACGACTTGCACGCGTGAATAAAATCAACAAAGCTCTCCACGCGCTCATAGCGGCATGCGCTGCGGGGTCTGGCAGTCTCTTCTGCCCACTCGAAATCATCGGGTTTTGTATATCCGTCCTGAGTAAATAAAATATCAGCGTACTCGACGGTCTTATAAAACTGGTCCGTTCCGAAGTTTACGCTATCGCCTTCGATCGCAGCCTTTGTATCAATGCAGGACAGGATGAAATCCTTCTTGTAGTTGTATGTCGACATCGGATAATCGTAGGGCGAGAATCCGTCCAGGTCTTCTTCTATCATCTTCTCAAAGTCCTCGAAAGTAATCCCAACGGCGCCCGGCGCAACGAGTCTCGTATCCGTTACAAGGCCCTCTATCTCAAGCGTTACAGGAAGGAAGTACTGCTTGCCTCCGATCTTCGAAGCTTCAATGATGTTGGCAAACTGCTTATCCATGACTTCCTGGTCCAGATATCCTGTCAGGTCTTCGAATACTTCATCTCTCATCGCGTAATTATTCTGGATGCCTACCGCGAGATCAGGCGCCTCGTCTCCGTTAAGCTCCTGGATCATCGTATAAAGCTTCTCGTCATCAACATTTAAGATCGAGAAATCCCTTCCCGCTTTAATGCCTGTCTTATACTTACTCCATACCCTTATGAGATATTCGCTATCTGTCCTGTTGAATTCATAAATGGCATTGGACAGATACTCCGTTATGTCTTTATCAATAGGCGTCGCGATCTCGATAACTTGCTTTCCCGCATGCGGGTTTTTATCGGCCTTTTTCAGGATAGTAACCGTCTCATCCATGCCGGCAATGTTTATTGAATAAGCAGTGGTCTTGCTCGAGAAGATTACAGCCGAGCTCTCCGTGCAGTCTATAAGCTCTACATCTTCAGACAGGTCAGAAAAATAAGGCGTATACCAGTTGTTGTCAATGACGGTCTTAACCTCCTGGGACTGCATGTCGAACATTGTAATATTGCCGAGCGTATCGATCTTATAAAGCTCTCCGCTTGCGACCGTATGGTAATCTGCCAGGCTGACTTCGTCTTCAAGCTGCACGGTATAATTCTCGCTTTTTACGCATTTTCCGGTCTCCGGATCAAACTCAAGGACCATCATTCCATTACGCGAATATCCGACAGTTAAAACTGTTTTGGCAACGGCATTAAAGGAAAATGAATCGAGCGCATAAAACTCCGGAAGTCCGGTCATATCAAGCTCTGAAAGATATTCGGAGCCTCTGTAGACAAAAGCATTCGCTTTAAGACTTGTTCCCTGGCCCTGGGAATAGATGACGGGAATATAATAATCTCCTGCGCTGTAAACATTTGCGACTCCGGCCCACGCCATAAACCCGTCTTCTATCGAGAGCTCGCCTCCATCCTTGCCCTTAAAAAGCCTCGGCTTAGATGCAGCGCCGCTCTCAAGATCCAGCGTGAACAGTCCTGTCTCAAATGAGCCTGTCGCAAAAAATCTGGCCAGAACCTCAGCCGTTTTTCCATCGCTGTCGGGCTTTAGCCCCAAGAACGTATCGATCTCATAGCCCTCAGGAGCCTTGACCTTTACACGGCTTAACATCTGCCCCTGCTCATCAAAGGTATCGATAAAAGCTCTTCTGTAATCGTCGTAATCAGCAAGATTCGTAAGATTATATAAGTGAAAAACTTTGCCGTTGCTGTACCCTACGACACTGCCTTCGTACATCTCGGTGGGCAGACGCTCAGGCTCCAGATCGAATCTTACGGATTCAAACCACGGATCGCTTTCTTTGACCTTGGTGTTTTTGCCGCCTTTTTTCGAGCACGCGAAAAGCGATGGCGCCAGCATTAAAACTGCCATAGCTAAAGACAGCATTTTCAGCTTTTTCATAAATAACCTCCAATGATTTCCTATTATCCCGATCTCACTATAAATTATTTTTGCGAATTTGAAATAGGAAACAGGAAAATGTCACCTGTTTTATGCCAAAAGGATGCCGGATTACTTGAGGGCGTTTAGTCTTTAATCCAGACGAGGCAGTAGAAAACTATTGATACCACCGCGAAAACATAAGTCGCCGCAGCCGTAATAGTCGACAGAAGTCTCGGACTTATCTCCTTTGATCTGCCCGTGTAATAAGCGCCCGCGATGATCGTCGGAACGATATATCTGAAAGACATCGTGCAAGTGTAAGGATAGCTGAAGCAGAAGTAAACATAAGAGCCGAGCTCAGCGACAAGAAGTATCGTCATCACGAGATTTGCGAAGTTCCTGCCCTTCTTCCAGGTCACGATAAGATTGAAAAGGATAGTTATCGTAAGCACCGTAAACGACGCCAGGAGCAAGTATCCGATGAGTGCCATGAGCATGTGCTCGCGGTAATAATCGCCGTCGAAAACAGCCGCATCCAGAGTCTCCGTGATGATGTTGTAATCAACGCCGTCACCGAACGATAAGAACCTCTTCCAGAACGGCATCTTCTCGATGATCTGTCCCGGATTGAGCACGACATCAGGCCTTGCGACATAAGTGATAGGCACCTTCCAAAGGATGTAAGATCTTACCTGGTACCACAGTCCCAAAGGCGCGCAGACTGCCAGGAATGCCAGGTACTGTAACGCGTAACGGAGCTTTGTCTTCGATTCAAAGAATGCCTTGAGCATTATGAATCCTATAGGTACCGCGATGACGCCCGCAGAGAGCTTGGCCATCATGCCGAGGCCCACGCAAAGCGATATGCCCATGAGCTTTAAGAATGACCTCTTCTCTTCTTGGTACCAGACGCATGCCAGGTAGAATCCTGCTATCGCGAACATGACAGAGAGCGGGTCGTTATTAAGAGCACCCGAGAATACGATCAGCTGCGGATGAACAGCGACCGTAAGATATGCGAGGATATTGCCCTTAGGCGTTATGTTCCAGTGCTTGATGAATCTTTTCGAGACAGCAAGCGTGACGAGCGAATAGAATAACGACAGTGCTTGGAGCGCGTCCCAGTTGTGCGCAAGACCGGGCGCCAGCTTTCTGTAGATGCCGAAGAAGATTGCGCAGATTATGTGCTGGAGCGGCGGATGGTAGAACTGCCAGTGAAGAGTGATGTCCTCATTTAAGAGCTTGTGATTCTCGAGAATGTATTCGATATATTCGGCGTGATAATTCAGCCCGAGATCGGTATCGAATTCGCCCATATCGTGCTGTCTCTGATCAGCGCCGGTATAGAGCACATAGAAAGTCCTGACGGCGATCGCAACGATGGTGATGAACGCCATGATGCGCTCTGCCTTGCTGCCGTCCCCGTTTTTGACGATGACGATCGAGAATCCGATAAAACCGATTATCAGGATCGCGATGTTTACCGGGTTAAGGAACGCCAGATTGCAGCCCGTAAGAATGAGCACAAACAAAGACCATACAGCGCAGGCGGCTATATCGATACCGAGTTTTTGCGTCCTGATAAGATTACCTTTTCCCATATTAGAAAAGAATAAATTAGGTGCAGGAGAAATGCAAATGTGCGGGCTTAGAGCGCTCGGAAAACACTCCGATTCCGTCACCGGCTTTTCGAGAGGCCCGGCGCGAAAACCATTCACGGAAACTCACACGAAATGCGGATGTCAGTGCTGAAAAAGTGTCTGTTTTCGGGGTGATTCGCACACTTTTTCGTACACTATTTTGAATAATGCTGAAATCGTGTCTATTTTGGGGGAGATCCGTACACTTTTTCAGCATTCGTCTAGCCGTGCGCAATCCGTGCGCGATCGGGGCAGTTTTAGGCACGGTTTTACGCTAGTTTGGCGAAAAATGCGCAAATCCGTGCGTGAATTAGCCCGATTCAGGCACGTTTTACGCACAGCCGGGTTTTCACACTTTCGAGAGGCGCGAAAACTACTCCCACACATAAAAGAGCCCGCACTCTAAAAGCGCGGGCCCTCATAATTCAGATCAATTATCCGATCAGTCTGTTGTCTCGATCTTGAGGCTGTCGAGATAGAACGGGCTCATATCGGAGCTCTCCCAATAGATCTGGAGAGTTGCACCGGGCTCTACTGTGTAGTCGCACTCAACGAATACCCACTCGCCTGTTCCTGTGGGAACTTCTGCGAGGTGAGGCCATGTGCCGTCGATATCAGCTGTGAGGCAGCACTGGTCTGCAGCAGACTTGATAGCGAAGGATACGTGGATCGTGTGGCCTGCGTAGTTACTGACGTCGACTGCGTAGCCGTCATAAGTATCGTAGCCTTCGGAGTTCTCGAGGCACCAGTCGCCCTCATAAGCGTCGCCTACGATCTTCTGGACGGAGCTGTATCTCGGACCGCCTGTGAAGGACTTGTCCTCGTAGTCCTCGATGAAAGGTGTTGTGTCTACTACGGGCTCAACATAGTCAGCCGGCTTAGCGACTTCACCGCCGTTTACAGCGCACATAACGCCTTCGTAAGCGGGCTTGGGTGAGAGATTGCCGTAGAAGAGCAAAGGCTTTGTGGAAGACTTCCAGCTCATGTCATCTGTGAGACCCCAGACAGTAACGCACTCGATCGGAACGCCTGCCTTGTCAGCCTCGATGATTGCCGTGAAGAGCTTCTGCATGTAAACGCCCTGGTCGTACATAGGGTTAGCAGACTTAGGAGCTGTTACGTCAAGCTCTGTGATGTGGATGATGACACCGAGCTCGTCAGCATATCTCTTAGCTGCTGAGATGTAGTAATCAGGATCAAGGCCGGAGCTGATGTGGCTCTGCATACCTATACCGTCGATGTTGCCTGCAGCAGCGATAGGCTTGAGAAGCTTGATGATGTCATCCTGCTTGGATCCCTGATATTCGTTGTAATCGTTGTAGAAGAGCTGGACATTGGAAGGAGCGTGCTTTCTTGCGAACTCGAAAGCCTTCTCTACGAAGTCGTCACCGATCGTCTGTGTCCAGTAGCTCTGTCTGATTCCGCTGCTGTCGTCAATGCACTCGTTGCAGACGTCCCAAGCATAGATAACGCCCGGATAGTTTTTCTCGCAGTAGTTGATGACGGAGTCGATATAGTTCTCCATTCTCTTGAGCATGAGGTCTCTGCTTGCGAGCTGTCCGTTGACATCGTAGTTCTCATAGAAGAACCAGGAAGGTGTCTGTGAGTGCCAGATGAGTGTGTGGCCTCTCATGGAGATTCCGTTCTCCTTGCAGAAGTCTAAGATCGGCTTTGCAGCGTCGAAATGAACAGCCGGGCTCTCATTGTACTTTGCAGGATCCTTAAGGCACGCAGCTGCATCGAGTACGTTCTCAGGCTTGAGCTCGTTCTCAGGTGTTACGGAGTTGAACTGTGTGAGGATCATCTGTCTGAATCCGTCGTTGGGATTCGTCATGACTGTAGCAGGAGATGCAACACCGAACTTGAAGTAGTCAGCATATGCAGCAGCCAGTGAAGGTGTGCTTGTAGGATCTGTGAGTGACTCAACAGGTACGCCTGTGAGGTTGTTCAGTTCACCGACAATGCTGAGCTCGAAAGATGTAACCGTGATATCTCTTACGTCATTTGCTTCGAGATAGATCATTGAGTTCTCAGCGTTAGCCGGGATCTCGATAGAGCCGGTGATCTCAACGATGCCTGCCTCATTAGGCGTGCCGGGAGCGATGTTTACATAAGAAACGTTTCCGAAGATCTCGTATCTCAATGATACTGTTAAGGAATCGTTCTCTGTAGTTGCCTTGACTGAAGCCTGGACAGTATTGCCTCTGTAGTCCGGACAAGGAATTGCGATACCGCAGTTGCTTGCCGCACGGTTTGTGATTACGGCTGTACCGTCCTTAAGAGTAACCTTGCAGTCACCGTATGTGACCCAGTTACCACCCTTGTTTTCCTTCTTTGTGAAGTCCGCAGCAATGCTGAGCGGAACATCATGCGGGCCTGCAACAGTTGTAGGTGTTGTCTGGCCGCAGCCACTGAGAAGGAACATGCCGGCCAATACACCGGCAATGAGCTTGAAAATTTTACCTTTCATAATACCTCCCCGAAAATTGAATTTTCGCAGTTTACCTCGGTTAATGATACAGCAAGAATGGACAAATAGACAAGACTTGGGGTTTAGGGGATGTTCAATAAATAAAGGGCGCAAGTTTTGTGTTTCTGCCTTGACTTTACATTTCTTGCGATTGTTCCTTCTCATTCGCAAGTTTTGTATTTTTTCCTGCGCAACCCCTCGAAAACAGGCATTAATTGCGCATCTTGTTTTCGATTTGCCTATAAAAAAGAGAAAAAATCAATGTCTTCTTATATTCACAGGGGTTTTGCTGTATTATTAGCGGAAGGGGGGCCAAATATGAAATTAATCATTTGGATTTTATTGTTTATTGTTTCCGGATTCCTGCAGTATTGTCTGCTGCTTTTCGCGAGCGCATGTCTGGTCGACACCAAGAAGAACTACGATAAACACAGCGCCTACTACCGCTGGCTCCTTAACAGCTCGACATGGCTCCTCGTCTTCTTCGGCCGCGTTCATTACCACACCAAAGGCATGGAGAGGATCCCCACAGACTCGAGATTTATGCTCGTCTGCAACCACCGTTCCAAATTAGACCCCATCACGACCTGGTATCTTTTGAAGGATTACGACGTCGCGTTCATATCCAAGGAAGCCAATTTCCACGTTCCCTTCTGGGGCAACATCATCAGACGCTGCTGCTTCCTCTCGATAGACCGCGAGAATCCGAGAAAAGCCATGGTCACCATCGATAGAGCCGCAAACCTCATCAAAGACGATCAGGTCTCTTTCGCAGTATATCCCGAAGGCACAAGAAATTTCGGCGAAGGACTTCTGCCCTTCCATAACGGTGTATTCAAGATCGCCCAGAAGGCAAACGTTCCTCTGGTCATCTGCGGCATCAGCGGTGCCGAGAAGATGAAGAAGAACTATCCCCTTCACAGAAGCGATATCTATTTTGAAGTTCTGGACGTGTTGTCGGCAGAGCAGGTCAAGGCCCGGCGCTGCAACGACATCGGTGATTACGCCAGAGACCTTATGCTGAACTTTATAGAAAAAACCGACAAGGAGAAAGACTATGTCAACATACGTACTGTACAATGAACTTTCCGGCAATGGCACCGGTAAGGAAAAGGCCGAGGGCCTCAAGGACTTTCTGAACGGCAAGGAAGTGATCTTCCAGGATGTCTTAAAGATCACCGATCCCAAAGGATTCATGACAGGTCTTAAGGCAGATGACGAAGTCATCCTCTGCGGCGGCGACGGTACGCTCAACCGTTTCATCAACTACACAGACGGTCTCGACATTACTCAGACGATCTACTTCTATCCCACGGGAAGCGGCAACGACTTCTGGAACGATCTCGGCAGAAAGATCGGTGACGATCCGGTCGTTATCAACGAATATATCAAGGATCTTCCCTTTGTCGAAGTAAACGGAATGAAGAAGCGCTTCATCAACGGCATCGGCTACGGCATCGACGGTTACTGCTGCGAAGTCGGCGACCAGCAGAAAGCTGCCGGCAAGCTGAAGGTTGACTACGCAGGCATCGCTATCAAGGGCCTGCTCTTCCACTACAAGCCTACAAACGCTGAGATCGAAGTCGACGGCCAGAAGTTCTCTCTCAAGAAAGTATGGCTCGCACCTTCCATGAACGGCCGTTACTACGGCGGCGGCATGATCGCCACACCCGGACAGGACCGCTTGGGCAAGGACCGCCTCCTCTCACTGCTCCTCTTCCACGGCAGCGGCAAGATCAAAACACTCATGATCTTCCCTTCCATCTTCAAGGGCAAGCACGTTGACCACACCAAGAATGTTGAGGTCAAGACAGGCCACAAGATCACTGTCACATTCGACCGCCCCGTCGCTCTCCAGATCGACGGCGAGACAGTGCTGAACGTCACAACATATACTGCATATAAAGAGTAATAGAATACGTCAAACATTATATGAAAAGGCCCGCCGGTTTAATGTCAGCGGGCCTTTCTCATTTATCTTATACTGCCTATTTTATTTGTAATCTTAACCGTCAGATTGGCTATAAGGCCAGCAAGCTTTTCAATCCGCATGAGCTTGAACAGCAGGCTTCTTAGCTTGTCAATAAGGCATGCACTGACGACAAAAACAATTCCGAATCCTATAAGGAATAAGATCATCCGAAATACGTTCCACTCAGTAGCCGGAGTAAATAATCCAACCATGACATCCCTGTAGATCACGGGATGCGCGTCGATGAGAAACGTCGCAAATACGAGAGGTGACAAGAACTTAATGAACTTTTTAGCGCCTGCTGATGCCTTGATTTTTTTAAATAACAGCAGATAACAGATCGCCTGGATGATCATCGTGGGTGAGATGTAATCACTTAAAACCATAAAGTACCAGTCTGATCCCGAGACATAATTTTCGCCGACCCAGGTGATAATCCAGTTAAAAAAATTACATCCGATTATACCTATGACAAAAATGAATGTAGGAAGCTTTGTGCCGATGCGGCACTTCTTCATGATGGCGCCCATGATGTAGAGTAAGAATACCCACGTGAACGTGTGCGACGTAATGATATTAAGACTGTAACAGAAGCTTGCGAAAAACGAGAAAATCGCTATTATCACGAAGAAGACTTTTCGCAATGTTGATTCGGAGAGTGTCCTAACCGCATTGTTAACGAACGGCGAGAGTATTGATACGATGAAGTAAGCCGTGAAGTACCAGTAGATATCGTAGTAGAGCGGCATGACTGAGCTCACGAAATCCCTTGTGGTTACTTTATTGGGGATAACAAGTTTACAGATTGTGGTAATGGCCAGTGCATAGAATACGACCTGAAACCACATTTCGAAAAGCCTCTTGCGGTTAAGGGGCTTTTTCTTCTCTGTGAAGGATACATATCCTGTTACAAGCGCAAAGATGTTGACTGCAGGCGTCGAAACATAGAACAGAGCCATAACGGCAAACTGCATTCCTAAGCTGCCTTTGTTCATCATTCCACCCTGGCCGATTGCATGGAGCATGACCACGTAGACCATAGAAAAGATTTTAAGAACATCCAGTCCGTAATTTCGGGTGTCTTCTTTTAATAATTCAAGCTGTCTGCTTGCTGTTGTCATATACAATTAAGCTTTAACACTTTAAAACTAGAATCTAAACTAACATCTCTTTACCCGTTATACTTGTCGATCGCCTTGGCGAGCTGGTCGGCGCAGGACGTGCCCTTCATGCCGCAGGTGTTGCCTCTTAAGATGTCAGCGACTTCCTTGGAATCCTTGCCTTCGACGAGCTTGCCGATAGCCTTGAGATTGCCATTGCAGCCGCCCAGGAACTTAACGTTATGAAGCTTGCCGTCCTCGACATCAAAATCTATCATTACAGCGCAGGTGCCGCTTGTTTTGAACGATACGTGTTCCATAAAAACCTCCGAAAAACTGTCTTGCACAAATTATCTTATCCCGTCTGTTATCGGTCAAGTAAATCACATATAATTAGTTCGCACAAATCATATAAAAGGAATGGGATTATGATTTTCGAGATATTGCTGCCGGGAGATAAGGAAGAGATCAATGAGATGAGTAAGATGGCGACGGCCATCGTGCGCGATTACTACGATCCCATCATCGGCAAGGATCAGAACGACTATATGCTTAAGATGTTCCAGACTCCCGGGGCGATCGCTGAGCAGCTTGAGCACGGCTACAGATATTATTTCGTAAGGGAGAACGGGAAGAATCTGGGATTTGTCGCGTTCTACCCCAGAGAGAACGCACTTTACTTAAGCAAGCTCTACCTTTACAAGGATGAGCGCGGCAAGGGTTACGCACGTGAGATCCTGGAATTCTTAAAAACACAGGCAAGAGAGCTCGGCTTTAACAGGATCGAGCTTAACGTGAACCGCAACAACGACACAAGGTTCATCTATGAGAAGCTGGGCTTTACGGTAGCGTGGGAAGAAAAGAACGACATTGGCAACGGCTTTTACATGGACGATTACGTTTACGCGATCGAGTTTTAAACGCGCTTCAAAACTTAAGCAAAGAAAAAGCTCTGATCAGGCAGATCAGAGCTTTATTAACAATGTTACAGGGCCGTTTTTATGCCACGCCGCCCAGGTGCAGAACGTTGATCAGCAGCATCCAGCTCAGACCGTAGTAGCAGCCGACGGCGATAAGGTCGTTGAGCGTCGTGATAAGGGGACCTGATGCGACAGCCGGGTCGATCTTGATCTTTTTGAAGAACAGCGGGATCAATGTACCTATGATGCTTGAGAAGATCATGGAGACCAGCAAAGCGACACCGATGCAGCCGCTTATCGCAAAGGACAGTGTCGGATCCTTCTGCTTGATGGTCATAAGATATACACCGATCAGGATGATCGAGGCCACGCCGAGAATGAGACCTACAGACAGACCTACTCTGGCTTCCTTGAAGACCAGCTTGATCTTCTGGCCGGCGGTCAGGTTCTCGTCCGTCAAGACTCTGATCGTGACAGCGAGCGACTGCGTACCGACGTTACCTGCCATGTCGAGGATCAGGGACTGGAATGCCATGATGATCGTAAGCTGTGCGATAACTTCCTCGAAAACACCTACCAGGCTGGATACGACCATGCCGAGACAGAGGAGGATGAGAAGCCAGGGCATTCTCTTGCGGATACTCTGTCCCAGAGGCTCCTTAATATCTTCTTCTGCAATGAGGCCGGCGAGCTTGACGTAGTCTTCACCGAGCTCATCATCGACTACTTCGACGATGCTCTGGGATGTGATAACTCCCAGTATCTTGTTGTCTTCATCAAGGACAGGGATCAAGTCCTCCGAATAATCCTTGAGCTTCTCGATACAATCGTCGATCCGCTCGTTAGCGTAAACGTAAGGGAACGACGTGACTATCAGGGTATTAAGGTCCGTCGTGCTCCTTGCCGTGATGAGATCCTTGAGCGTAAGAGCGCCGTAGAACTGGCCCTCTTCGTCTTCAACGAAAAGCGTTGAGATGTTGTCATTTTCTTCTGCCTGTGTGACGAGCGCGCTCATCGCCTGCTTGACCGTGAGGTCCAGGCCGATGTGGATGAAGTTCGCGGTCATCTTGGAACCGATCTCGTCCTCATCGTATGATGCGATGATGCTGATCTCCTGTCTGACCTCAGAGTCGAGGGCTTCGATGATGAGACCTCTTCTCTCCTTGTCGAGCTCCCTTAATACGTTCGCAGCGGTGTCAGTCTCGAGTTCTGAGATGACTGCTGCCGCGCGCCTGATGTCCATCTCGGCAATGTAAGCGCCTACCTGTTCTTCTTCCAGGCACTCGAATGATTCAGCAAGCAAAGACTTGCCGCAGACTCTGAAGAGCTTCTTCCTCTCCTGGTCGTTAAGCTCCTCTAAGATCTGTGCGATGTCACTTGCGTGATAATCTTCCAGTTTGTAGTGAATTACCCTTGGGGAATCATTACCCCTCATCAGCGAGATTATCTCGTCCTGATAATCTCTTCTTATTTCCTTCTCAGCCATTTGTCTCCTCCTAAAAGTAAACAAACGACGGGAACAAAAAACCTCCGGAATGCGAGCATTCAGAGGTCAACGATACATCATTTAGTCCTTAAGGTCCGATACGGTCATCGCCTGGCGCATTAAGGAACAAAGGATATTTCGGCCGCGTTTCCCTCGTTTGTCGCAACTGTCACCAGCGTCCACCGTATTCACCTCACTTTGTAAATGGGATTGGGGCATCTGTCCCCGTTCGAAATTTTAGCACGGTAAATAGCATTTGTTAACCCCGAAAATCCAAAATAATCGGGCTTTTGCGGACTTTTTTTCGGGCATCAAAAAACACACGGCCGGAGCCGTGTGTTTCACAAATATCGTTGTAATTAAATCAGCCTTGCCCGTCGAACATCTCTGCGCCTTCCTTCAGGATCTCGATTATCGGCAGATGCTGAGGGCAGACGCCTTCGCACTGGCCGCATCCGATGCAGTCTGAAGCGTGGCTCTTACCGGAGACAAGACCATTGTAGAAAAACTGCGGTCTCATGTCGCCGGGGAACTTTCTCCTGGTGTTGATGGCGCTGATAATGTCAGGGATGCTGATGCTCATCGGGCATCCGTCAACGCAGTATCTGCAGGCAGTGCATCCGACCTGCTCGACGCGGAACATCGCTTCTATAACCTTGTCGATCGCAGCCTTTTCTTCGTCAGACAGCGGCTCGAAATTCTTAAAGGTATTCATGTTGTCTTCCATCTGCTCCTGAGTGGACATGCCGCTTAAGATGGTGGTGACACCGGGAAGGCTTCCGACGAAACGGAAAGCCCAGGAAGCAACGGACTTGTCAGGACGGACGCTCTTTAAGATCTCCGTGCATTCCTCATCGTGGTTTGCGAGCTTGCCGCCCTTGCAGGGCTCCATGACGATGATAGGAATATTGCGCTCTGCGAGGATCTGATAGAGCTCGCCGGAGTGAACGATCGGATTATCCCAGTCAGCGTAGTTGAGCTGGATCTGTACGAACTCGATCTCAGGGTGATTGTCTACGATCTCAACGAGGAGTTCGGGCGTGCCGTGGAAAGAGAAACCGAAGTGCTTGATCTTGCCTTCTTCCCTCTTCTGAATTCCCCAGTTGAAGCAGTCGTACTTAACGTATGTGTCGTAGTTGTTGCCGTCTTCGATGCTGTGCAGAAGATAGAAATCGAAGTAGTCGACGCCGCACCTTTCGAGCTGCTCATTGAAGATCTTGTCGCGGTCTTCAAATGAATGGATGGACCATGCGGGGAGCTTCGTTGCGATGGTGAAAGAATCTCTCGGATGACGCTTAACGATTGCTTCCTTAACGGCCTTCTCGGAGTTGCCGCCGTGATAAACGTATGCGGTGTCAAAATAATTGAACCCCGCTGCCAGATATGCATCGGCCATCTTGCAGACTTTGTCGATGTCGATAACTCCGTCTGTCTCCGGCAGTCTCATAAGGCCAAAACCGATCTTGGGCATCTTGCTCAAATCAATGCTCATAGCAGCACCTCCTGACTAATAACTGGTTTATATCTGCATTATAAACGAACCTTTTTGGCGAGTATTATCTGATTCGGTTGAAAAATGTAATTTATCCGATTCTCAAAAAATAACAGAAGACATGTCAGTAGTTGTTTCTTACATCTTCCCGTGCTTTCAACAGCAGCTCTTTATAGTCCGGACTGAGCGGTTCTGTCATTTCCTTATCCAGCTGGCTTTTAATAATGCACAATACTTCTTCCTCGGAAATATCCTCAAACAGGCTGCCAGCCAACTCTTCATATTTATCATTGAGTATCCTGTGCAGAAACTCGAAAAACACCAGCGTTTCAGAATCAGATATCTCAATGCTATATTTGCTCATTGTGTTTCCTCCTGTTTATCCCGATATGGTTCATGTAACATTAACCTGACAAATTACTTATCTGCACCAATTCTTCTTATCTTCGGCGGTTCATTTGAAATGATATCCAGAATATGATTCTCGGTATATATTCCGTAATGCTTCCTTTGAGTCTTTCTTGTTTCTTCGGAATCAAAATCAAATATGGCATCTTCATAATAATCGAGAAGTCTGGATCTCTCGAAAACGATCAGGTATCTGCCTTTCCTGATTTCATATTCATCCCATGAAGTATAACTCTCATTTCGCATCTGATAGAGAATATAGTTTTCAAAAACTATCTCGTAAACCTGATCCATATCTGCGCCTACAGGGACACTTTTATCCAGAAGATCTTTAACCTTTTCATTTATAGATCCCGGATCAGTTCCTGCTTTCCCGTCTTTAGGAAAAGCAATAACCACTCTCAAAGTAAGATCCTGATCATCTGAAAGAGAGAGCAGAAATGGAGCCAGACGGCTCTTTTCATTTATTTCTAAATTTTCGCCACCAAATTCCAACATGTCTTCTTTTCCTTTTATTCTGTCGATTAGTTTCCGTTCTGTATTCTTTTAAGACGTCTCTTCTGAATCTCATTCAATGCATATTCATATTGTAGATAATATCTCTTTGCTTCATCAAACAAGCCGGAAAGATAAGCCTGATCTGCTTTTTCTAAAATATACGACTCAACAGTTTCTCTTTGCTCATATGCTTTTTTGACAGCAGCCTTCAGATCCGTGTGATCAAAAAGGTCAAAGCAATTAAGAAAAGAAAGGACCGATCCGGTAATTGCTTCAATGCCTTTTTCGAGGCCGGCTCCGCCAAACTGATAAACATATTTCTCTTTTATTCCAACCAGGTCATACAGTTTTCCGACATCAACTGAATTCTTGCGGTAATCAACATAAGTGGTAAGAGTGTATGCATAAGGGTGGTATTCAATGGCTATGCTTATATCTTCAAGCTTCCATCTTAAAAGAGCCCATTCCTCATCAGATATCTCTTCGGTGAGGATAAAACCCCAGTTGCTTACAGATATCATCCTCTTTTTGCATTCTGCAATAAAATACGGGCTCTGATACATAGTATGCTCGTTCCTCTAAGACCATCCCCACCTCTCGCTAACCGGGAGGTCGTAATATGCTTTTACATAGTCCAGCAGCGTTCTGCTTTCAGGGTGCGCTTTCTTCCATTCATCATTTATAAAAAAAGATAATTCTGTATTCAGATATCCCTGGAAATTATAGAAGTACCGGCAATAGATCCGCCTGTCAGCAAGTTCTTTAACAGGGATGTCCTCTGTTGCAAGCACTTCCATATATGAGTCTGTGCCCATCTCGCCATCCAGATATGCTATGGGCTTACCTTCATTCTCAACAACCCAGATCGTATGCTGTTTTAAAGACATATGGGGCACATATTTTTCAACAGTTTTGAGAAAAGACGAGAGCATTGTCCCGTCTTCGAAATTCAGCATTGCTGCATTGGGGGCGGTACAATCGTCCCCTATGCACACACTTTCTCTTTCTGCATAAACTGCGTTATTTGGAATTACCGGGTTCTTCATTTTCGAATGCTATTTCACCTTTTCCTTGCGCACTCTTATCATTTTCTGACAAGCGGGATCTCAAGGGATATGAATGTTCCGCTTCTTACTATTGAAACGACATGATCAGATCCTCCAATATGGACCAGTCTTGCCCCTCTGAGATCCGGAGTGTCATCCTCAAGCGTAAATCCTTCAGAAATATACTTCTCTATAAGCTTATCAACCAGCTTGTCTGCAAATTCTGCATCTTCTCCATAATAGTGCAGCTGCAGCTTAACCGTTGAGTAATCGCCGCCTTCAAATACGGTAGGGCAACTGATCCCGGAGAACACCTGGATCGCGCCGAAATAGAAATCTCCCCCTTGGAATGTCCAGGAAAAACTGTTTTCAGTGGTGAAAGGCGGATTATCTTCAGGCGCGATCATGTTCTTGAAATACTCTTCCTTGGTCATGCCGTCATGTACTTTGCCCGTCTTCCAGATGTTCTCAACACACTCATCTACAGACATTCCATCCATGCACATATAGAAGGAATCTTCAGTGATCTGCTGAGTTGTCGCTGTAGTCTCTGACTCAGTTGTTTCTGTCCCAACCTGATCTTCAGAATAATCACGCGATGCGTCCTGCTGACTGTACTTGGTTTCTTCAGGATCAATCCGTCTGTTTTTCTTGTTTTTGGATACAATACCCAGAATAATTCCGATCGTTGCGCCTACTGCAACTACAGCTGCGATGCTGCCAATTAAGATCTTAGTTTTCATAATATCTGTCCCTTTCTTGATCGCTTCTGTCGAAGCTTTAATGTTTACTCCCTTTGAGGAAGCTTCTGTAGATGCGGACAGATTAGCTAATGAAGCAGGCATGGGCTTTAGTGCCACCTGCTCTGATTCTTTTACGAAAAGTTTTGTCAGGAACGGTATTGCCATACCGAACAGCTTCGTATCGTTTTCTTCTTCATACTTCTCGACCTCCTTCTTGATTTTGTTTCTGGCAAAATTCAGACGGCGGCGGACTGTTCCTTCCGGAACGCCAAGTGCTTCAGCGATCTCTCTGGTGCTCAGATCATCAAAGTAGAACAGGATAAGTGTTCTTCTGATATCATCAGACAGTTTGTTGTTGATGATATCCATGACGATCCTTCTTGCCTCTTCCGATTCGATGATCGAATCAGGAAGAAAATCCTCAGCGACTGCTTCGACATTTTCAAAGAATTCATCTTCCACAGTGTCTGTCTTCGTCCTGGTGAGACGGTTAAGACACTTGTTGGCAGCAATCTTCTTGAGCCAGGGAATGACCTTATCCTTATCGTTTAATGAGTCATACGATTCGATCAGGGATACAAAAGTTTCCTGTACGATGTCTTCTGCGTCAGCTTCATTCTTAAGAAGTGACATGGCAGTCCAATACACCGCACGATAGGCTTCGTTGTAGATCTTTTCGAATTCTCTGTCAGTCATCTGACTTTGCCTCCTTTGTCCGCATCTATCCTATAGACACGCGACAGATGAGAAATGTTCGCTGGTCGGGAAAAATTTTCGAAAAATAATACGATAGTGTCCCCGTAAGGATTATAGCACGCAAAATAAAACATCCGCCCTTCTTAAGAAGAGCGGATGCTGAATTCTATGGCATATGTTCTATTTGAATTAATCCTGGAAAAGAGGTGTGGAAAGATATCTGTCACCTGTGTCAGGGAGCAATGCTACGATCGTCTTGCCCTTGTTCTCAGGACGCTTAGCGAGCTCGATAGCTGCCCAGAGAGCTGCACCGGATGAGATGCCTACGAGTACGCCTTCGCTCTTGCCTAAGAGCTTGCCTGTTGCAAATGCGTCGTCGTTAGTAACGGGGGTGACCTCGTCATAAACGCCTGTGTTGAGAACTTCAGGTACGAAGCCTGCGCCGATACCCTGGATCTTGTGCGCACCGGCAGTGCCCTTACTCAGAACGGGAGAGTCAGCCGGCTCGACTGCTACGACCTTTACAGATGCCTTCTGTGACTTTAAGAATTCACCTACACCTGTTACTGTTCCGCCTGTGCCTACGCCGCCGACGAAGATATCAACTTCGCCGTCTGTGTCTTCCCAGATTTCAGGACCTGTAGTCTCTTTGTGAGCCTTCGGATTTGCGGGGTTAACGAACTGGCCTGCGATGATGCTGTTAGGGATCTCCTTCTGGAGTTCCTCAGCCTTGGCGATCGCGCCCTTCATGCCCTTTGAACCTTCGGTGAGAACGAGCTCTGCACCGTAAGCCTTGATGAGCTGTCTTCTCTCAACACTCATCGTCTCAGGCATTGTAATGATAAGACGGTAACCCTTAGCAGCTGCTACAGATGCGAGACCGATACCGGTGTTGCCGCTCGTAGGCTCGATGATCACGCTTCCTTCCTTAAGTCTGCCGGAAGCTTCTGCGTCCTCGATGATTGCTTTAGCAACACGGTCCTTAACGCTTCCTGCGGGATTGAAGTATTCGAGCTTTGCAACGAGCTTTGCTTCAAGGCCTAAAGCCTTCTCAAGATGTGTGAGTTCGAGCAAAGGTGTCTTGCCGATAAGCTGGTCTGCGGATGTATATATTTTAGTCATGGTGATTCTCCTCCTGTAGCGGATGCTAAATAAGATTATATCAATTTAATCGTGTGGTGTTCAGATGGCAGCAAAACCCTTTTCGAGGTCGGCAATGATGTCATCAATGTGCTCTGTTCCGATGGACAGACGGATCGTGCTCTGGTAGATGCCTACGCTGTTGAGCTCTTCCTCGGAAAGCTGTGAGTGTGTTGTGCTTGCCGGGTGGATAACAAGGCTCTTTACGTCTGCAACGTTTGCGAGAAGTGAGAAGATCTCTAAGTTATCGATGAACTTGAATGCTTCTTCCTTGCCGCCCTTGATGTCGAATGTGAAGATGGAGCCGCCGCCGTTCGGGAAGTACTTCTTGTAAACTTCGTGATCGGGGTGATCAACAAGTGCAGGGTGATTTACCTTTGCAACCTTCGGGTGGTTCTTAAGGAACTCAAGTACCTTATTTGTATTCTCGATGTGACGCTCAACTCTCAAGGACAATGTCTCTGTGCCCTGGAGGAGAAGGAATGCTGCGAAAGGTGAGATAGATGAACCTGTATCTCTCAGAAGGATTGCTCTGATGTATACAGCGAATGCAGCCTTGCCTGCAGCTTCTGTGAACTTAACGCCGTGATAGCTCGGGTTGGGTTCTGAGATCCAGGGATACTTGCCTGAAGCTGCCCAGTCGAAGTTGCCTGAATCAACGATAACACCGCCCAATGTCGTGCCGTGGCCGCCGATGAACTTTGTTGCTGAGTGAACTACGATGTCTGCTCCGTATTCGATAGGTCTGATAAGGTAAGGTGTACCGAATGTGTTATCGATGACGAGCGGGATGCCTGCTGCGTGAGCGATCTTTGCGAGCTCTGCGATATCCGGGATATCAGATGAAGGATTGCCCAGTGTCTCAATGTAGAGAGCCTTTGTGTTAGGTCTGATGGCAGCCTTTACCTCGTCCAGATCATGGATATTGACGAATGTTGTCTCGATACCATAAAGAGGGAGTGTGTTGGCAAGAAGGTTCTCTGAGCCGCCGTAGATCGTCTTCTGAGCTACGATGTGCTCGCCCTTGACTGCGAGAGCCAAGATCGTGTAAGTGATAGCTGCTGCGCCGGATGCAACTGCGAGACCTGCAACGCCGCCTTCAAGAGCTGCGATTCTGTCTTCGAAAACGCCCTGTGTGGAGTTTGTAAGTCTGCCGTAGATATTGCCTGCATCAGCAAGACCAAAGCGTGCTTCTGCGTGAGCTGAGTTGTGGAAAACGTAAGAAGTGGTTGCGTAGATCGGCACTGCACGTGCATCGGATGCGGGATCGGGTTGTTCCTGGCCTACGTGGAGCTGGAGAGTTTCAAATTTATAGTTAGACATAATTGTGTTATTCCTTTCTTAATTCAAATAGTTATAGTTGTGCTGTCGGAACAGCGGCTGTTTGAACAAGAACAACACATTCGTCCACAACGGAAGTTAGCGCGGACAAGTGATTGAAAATAGAACTTATGGTCGTACATAACTTCCGTCCTCCTCTCTCTTTGGAATTTTCGCTTATGATAAATGCTTTTACCTACTATGTCAATGGGTTTAATAAAAATTTTTCTGAAAGTTCCGAAGTTGTGTATTTTCCTGCATCTATGCCTAATATAAAGAGGCAAAATACTATATAAATGATTCGAAAAACTTTTTTATCCGATTTTGTCACAGATCCGGTTTTCGAATTGTTATATAGGGTAGAAGGCCGGACAGGGGATCCCGAATCTTTTAAGGCTGGCGGCCTTTAGGAAACGACAAGGAAACAGATAAATGGCATTACCGTCAAAACAGCATGCATTCATTGAAGACTGCTATGAACTGTACGAACAGAAGATGTTCCGTGTGGCTCTGGCAATACTGCATGACGAAAAGCTCGCAGAAGACGCCGTACAGGACGCTTTCCTGCAGCTCATAAGGCATAAGGTCTTCTTCAGAAAAGCAGATTCGGACGACTGCAAGAGATACATTCTGGCAACGATCAAGAACGCTTCGATCAACATCTACAACAAGAGAAAAAGCGAGAACAGGATCGTCAGCTTCACGGAAAATCTCGAAGCAGTCTGCGGTGATCAGGCTGTGGAGCCGGAATACAAAAACGATACAGGGGCAGAGTGCACTCCCCTTATGAATTCTCTTCCTGAGAAATACTACGATGTCGTCGAATGCCTTGTCGTAAGAGATTATTCGGTACAGGAAACAGCCGACAGGCTGGGCATCACAGAGGCAAATGTACGAAAACGCTATGAACGGGCCAAGAAGATGATGCGCCAGGCCATCGAGCAGACTTAAGGCCGGAGAACCTCAGGACCAGAGGGGAAATCCATAAAACAGGAGATTACTTATGGACAGGAATTTATACAAAGACAATTTCATTCGCGATATCAGCATAGAAGAATTCGATCACATCACAGACGGTGTGGAAGATCATGTTTTCTCGGATGAATACTTGGCGGGGAAGGAATCACTGATGAGAAACGAATATAAAGCAAAGATAAGCAGATTAGGAGTAAAAGTCGCTGCCGCAGCTGCAGCAGTTATAGTTGCAACTCCTTTTGTGGTTAATGCGGCAACAGGTGGCGAACTCTTCGACAGGCTCTGGGGCAACGGAAGCAAGAAGAATGTAGAGAGCCACGTCGAGTCCTTTGTCGAAGAAGGCAAGAAAGATAAGAACGGCAACGACAGTGTTTATACGATCACCTATCCTAAGATCGAATATGTCGAATCAGATCCCAAGGACGTTGCACGTCTTCTCGGAGATAAGATGGTAACTACGCCCGTTGTCTGCAAAGTCGGCGAGTACACGGTCACAGTAGACGGTGTCGTAAGAGACGAGAGAGGCCTCGTGGTTGCCTATACGATCGAGAGAGAAGCGGGTGTTGACTGCCTTATCTACAGCCAGCTCGAGAACGAGTCCAAAGGTGCTTTCATTAATGACGATCAGAACTTCATTTTCGGGTTCAAGGAAGGCAGCGGAAAGATCTGGGTCGATATGGAACGTTCCACCAAGACCAAGCTCTACTGCAGTGAGTATATGCAGGATCTGAACCATGTTTTCGGACCGGATTTCTATCCGCCGGTGACAGATCATCTGACGCTCGAGCTCACCGAACTTAAGATGACCAGAAATGAGATGTGGAAATACTTCGATGAACACAACGATAACCGCCCTGAAGGCGTGCCCGAATCAGAAGTGGAAAAGGAAAAGAAGACCTTCATCATCCCTATTGCAGATAAGCTCAATGAGCTTGAATTTACGAGCACCGAGGGCGGCACTATAAAGATCTCGCCTATTGCAATGGAGTGGGATGTCAGAGGCAGTACAAAGGCATCTTTGCGCGAGGGATTCACATGGCCCAGGCCGACTATAAAGATCGTTTACAAGGACGGTACTGAGTATCTGGTCTACTCTGCTGATACCGAAAACGTCGGCTATATTTGCGAATCAGATCATGGTCTTACCGCATTCTTCAACCGTCTTGCCGATACGGACAATATCGCGAAGATCGCAATTGACGATATGGAGTTTACAAAGAAGTAATATCGGGATAACCGGAATAGAAAAACAGGCTGTCTTCTGTATGGAAGGCGGCCTTGTTATTGGGTTTGGAACGCGGTAGATAATCTTTGCTGCGGTGCTATAATTTCCTAAGAAGCAGACAGCCGCGAATTGCATTTTCTGAATGAGTGATTATGGATAGTCCAAAGCGCAAAAAGATATATATTCTTCTCATCGTGATCAACGCTGTCTTGATGTTCTTTTTTATTGGCTTGCCCAAGTTTTATACTAATGAGCTGCATTTTTACGACGGAATCAAGAGAGAAAGACCTGTCTTTGATGCATACCGCACCCGCATTGATGTTGTCTTAAAAGACAAGGGCGGCGAGGAAATATCCCTTCCAAGAGGAACAAAGATATACACTTTTGATATACAAGACATCGATAATGTGCTGAGCGATGATCACGGGACCTCCGAAAATGAACCACAGGAAGTCTCCGCTCATTGTGATTCTCCGGAAGTCGAATTCACGATGTCAAAATCATATCTGTCGGATACACGGTATTTTGAAGATATAACCCAGCAGGAATTGGAAGAAGAGTGGAACAATGACCCGCGGGTTATTGAAGGTCATAAGAACTTCCTGGAATATATGCGGAAAGAAAGGCTTTGGCTCTTCTACCCTGCAGATCACATACAGAACTATATCTATGGCCTGATCGCAGCTGTATTCTCTGTCCTGCTTGGAGTAATCCTTTATAAAAAGCAATATTTCAAGACCTTGTGCGTTCTTCTGCCGGTTCTTTCAATATTGAAGATCACATGTATTATCTACATCTATCTGAACCCGCTCTTCTGCGGCTAAGTCAGGCGGAATATTCCTTTTATTCAGCACCGTTATGCCCGGATCATTGATCCTTCTTCAATCCCTGTATAAATTCCTTAAGGTAACCTATCTGCGTCGGCATGATGTTGTCCGGCAATGCATCTATACTGAACCACTTGAGATCAACACTTTCCTCATCGCATAACAGCTCGCCGCTGTACTTTGTAACGACATATACGAGATCCGTATAATACACTTCATCGTGGTTGGGATAGACAAGGTGGACATTGGCTTTTACCGTGAAGAAAACGGGATCTTTAATCTCAAGATTTGTCTCTTCCTTAACTTCCCTGTAAAGGCCGTCTTCGGGCTCTTCTCCAAGTTCCAAAGCGCCTCCGGGGACACACCATTCACCGGTGTCGGTCCTCTTCTCAAACAGGAGTCCTTTTTCCTCATCATAGAGGATGCAGACCACCGCTGCGGACATGATCGGCCTGTGGCCAACAAGTTTTCTCAATTCGGATATATAACTCATTTCGATTGCCTCATAAACCAGGTGAAATAATACGGAACTTCGTACAGATTATATCAGTAAATATCCCGGAGTATGCACCCCGGGATATTGCTGAAACTGATTATATAATGCGCTGTTTATCTCAAGTCCACAATGCATATAAACCGGCCGTTTTCAGTCCTGATATTGAGCTTGTAACCAAGCATCGCAAAGTCATTCTCGGCAATAGCCAGACCTAATCCCGTTCCACTGTTCTGCCTCGATATGCTTCCCTTTACAAAAGGTTCTTTGAACTTGCTTATATCTTCTATCGGTTCTGCCATCACGTTCGTGATAGTAAGTCTGGTCAGATCGCAGCTGATACTTATATCAGACTCTTCCTTCGAATACAGAACAGCATTGTTTATCAGATTTCCCACAGCACGGCGGAAGAGCTCCGGATCAGTATTAAGCGTTGGTGCGCTTTCGGAATCGAACAGCACTTTAAGATTCCTTTTGCTTATCTGCTGTTCGTTTTCAGCGATAATCTCATTGATGATATCGCCAGTCTTTACATCACTCTTGCTTACAGGCACCGCCTTATTCTCAGAGCGCGAAAACATCAGGATGTTGTTTACGATATTATTCATCTGCGCTGCTTTCTCGCTTATCTTGGCCAGATAGTGTTCGCGGTTGGCCTGATCGATATTGTTCTCAAGAAGTTCGGTATAAGCGACGATGGATGCTATCGGAGTCTTGAGATCATGTGCCATCGCGTTGGTTGTCTGACGCCTGTATTCAAAAATCTCGTAGTTGCGTTTGTTTATGTTATATCTGATGGTTGCAGGAATCAGCGCAACGATCAGGGCACTAATATAGAATATGACGATTCCTTTTATTACGTCATAACCATGGATCTCTGTAAAACTTCTATAATAGGGAGGTGTTATTCTGTAATATCTTTCGTTCGTATCATAATCGGCGAGAGGATCGCGTACAACGTCAAATTCAGTTTCAGCAGGCCTTTCATTAAAACCGATCTTCATACCCCAGGCTTCATCCCCATCAGGGTCCTTGATGTCACATTTATACAATGTCATTCCTTCGATATCTTCCTGATCAGGCGTTATCCTCATTTCCATGACTATAGACGGTTCAAGGTGCATAAAACCGTATGCTATAGACACTTCAACCGGTATGAATGTGCAGTTCTCAAGATCTGCGTAAAACTCATTGCAGTAAAAATCAATTTCGGGTTGTGATTTTAGCCCTTCAAAGTTAGTAAAAGAGCGCTCATAGGAGCCGTACCAATAGTAATATTGGTTTACTTCAGGTGTATTAAAGTATTCAAGATATTTATTATCAGCTATTTCGAGCGTATAATATTTGTAGCCGTATTGCTCATCTTCTGATGAAACGTTATATTTCAGTATCAGTGTGCTTTGGGAATCAGCAATTAGTTCATTGTCATAATAGACTTCCGCACATTGTCCGGTCTCAGTAAAATGATTAACCAAAACCCACTTGAGCCAAACTATTTTATCGCGTGTCAGATTGTCCTTATCCGTATTGAGAAAATGAGTTATTTCTGACGTCAGATCATTATGCCGGCTCGACATATTATCCCAGGCACGATAGTTGTATTGGTTATACGCATATAAACCCAAAACCGCACCGAAAGATCCAAGCACTATAAGTGAGACCAACAAACAGACAGCATATGTGATTATAAAGCTGGGTTTCTTTATCTCTTTTTTAGGGGTTGCCATATTAAGCCTCCGTGATCTTATAACCTCTGCCGATCACCGTCCGGACCTGCCCGGAAGCTTCACCCAAAGCGTTTCTTAACCTGCTGATAGTAATGTCAACAATCCTGTCGTTGACATCGAGATTATCTCCCCACACCCTGTTAAGGATCTGTTCGCGTGATAAGACCGCGTTCTTGTTTTCGAGCAGGAAAAGAAGAAGAAAATACTCCTTCGAATTGATCTCAGCTTCCTTGCCTTTGACGGTAACAGTCATCGTAGTTCTGTTAAGTGATATGGCACCGCAGGATAATATCTCCGCATTTTTCATACCCTTAGCGCGCTTTAGAAGGGCAAGACTCTTCGCGTAGAGATGACGGATCGAAAAAGGCTTCACCACATAATCGTCGCAGCCTGTCTCATATCCTTTCATTATCTCGTTCTCGGCGCCCAAAGCCGTCAGGAATATAATCGGACAGTCGCCCTTTTTGCGCGCTGCCCTGCAGATATCAAAACCTGACGCACCCGGAAGCATTATATCGAGGATCATAAGATCGAACTCTTCTGAATTGACCTTGCTGACCGCATCATCACCATTCGATGAAGTAACGATCTCCCAGAGTCCTGCGCCTTCCTCGCGATAGAAAACGCTTATAGCCTCCAAAAGATCCGGTGTATCTTCAACTATCAGAATTCTGTATGACATAAAATGCCTCCTTGGTTACATCTACATCATACGAGAAAGATGTATCATCAGTATTACATGATAATCCGTAATTGAATAAATTATTCCCGTTACTTATACAGCGCCGTTATGCCTTGTCAGCAATTCCTTTTATGTCTTCGAACTCTGGCTTAGCCTTTGTAACGCCGAAGCCCTCCGATACCTTAAATGAGACCTCGCCGTACTTAGTCATGACTTTCTCTTCGCGCCTTGCGAGCTTGAATCTTTCCATCTCGCTGAATCTGATGCCGATGGTCGTGGTGTTCTCGAAAATAAGCTTTGCAAACTTCTCCTTGTCTTCAAGCTTTACGAGTACAGTGAAAAGGATGCCCGGACGGTTCTTCTTCATGTAAACAGGTGCCGTGAAAACATCAAGCGCGCCGTTGTCCATGAGAACGCCTGTCGCATAGCCGATCTCTTCGCCGGTCATGTCATCGACGTTGAACTTCATTTCGACTACTTTATCGCTCTCATTGTCTGCTTCACCTAAGAATGTTCTGAGCATGTTTGCCTTAGCAAAATCTTTTTTGCCCATGCCGTAGCCGGTCTTCTCAATTGCCATGACAGGTCTTGTTCCGAAGCTGTCTGCAAAGTGCTTAAGAAGCGCTGCGCCTGTTGGTGTCAGAAGCTCGCCTTCGATATTGCCGCTGTATGTGGGAATGCCTTCGATTATGGAAGCTGTCGCAGGTGCCGGAACAGGAAGTATCCCGTGCGCGCATCTTACGCTTCCAAAGCCCGTTGCCAAAGGTGATACAACGATCTTGCCTGCACCGATCTGCTCCAAAAGATAACAGACGCCGACGATGTCAGCGACTGCATCCATCGTTCCGACTTCGTGAAAATGGATGTCAGATATGGGCTTGCCGTGAGCCTTGCTCTCAGCTTCTGCGATGAGGCCGTAAACTGCGAGCGCATCTGATTTCACCTTGGCAGATACATTGAGGCCATTGATTATGTTCTCGATATCACTCATGTGAGTGTGATGATGGTGGTGCTCGTGTGTATGCTCGTGTTCATGAGTATGTACGTGATCTTCGTGGGTATGCTCGTGGTGGTGCTCCTCATGGTGGTGTTCGTGTTCATGCATGTGCTCATCTTCTTCAACACCATGAACTGCAACGTGCGCGTGAGTGCCTTCGATACCGCACTTGACGCCCTTTTCGAAGTTATATGTGACATCGGGTATACCCAGTGAATTGAGATTGTTTTCACACGCTTTCACGTCGCCCGTGAGCTCAGCCAAAGATGCCAGGAGCATGTCTCCTGCAGCGCCCATATTGCATTCGATATAAAGAGTCTTCATGGGTTAACCTCCGATGTGATTGATCATGCTGGCAGAATAGCCTGCGCCGAATCCATTGTCGATATTAACTACTGTGACACCGCTCGCGCATGAGTTCATCATGGAAAGAAGTGCCGATAATCCTTCGAAAGATGCGCCGTATCCGACACTTGTGGGAACGGCTATAACAGGGCAGTCGACAAGGCCTCCGATAACGCTCGCAAGAGCGCCTTCCATGCCTGCGACCGCAATGATTACTGAAGCGCTCATGAACTTTTCTTTCTGCGCGAGAAGCCTGTGAAGGCCTGCCACGCCGACATCATAAACACGCTCGACTCTATTTCCGAGAAGCTCAACCGTAACAGCTGCTTCCTCAGCGACGGGAAGATCCGATGTGCCGCCTGTGGCAATGACTATCGTGCCTTTGGCAGATGGTTCAGGAATCACTCCCGCAACGCCTATCCTTGCGACATCGTAATACTTGATGGGAGTCTTAAGCTCTGCCGCCTTCTCTGCTGACAGCCTCGTGATAAGGACAGTTCCCTGGCCGCCTTCAAGAAGGCTTGCCGTAATGGCATCGATCTGCTCAGGCGTCTTGCCCTGACCGAAGATAACTTCGGGTACGCCCTGTCTCATGCCTCTGTGGAGGTCGGGCTTTGCAAAACCCAGATCAACAAAGGGCTTCATCCTAAGCTGAAGCTCAGCCTCTTCAGGTGTCATCTCACCTTTTGCAACCTTGTCTAAGATGTCTTTGGCGTTACTCATTTCAGGACCTCATTCATGCTGCCTACACGGTATCCGTCAATATCAATTGTTACATATTTGAAGCCTATGCGCTTCAATTCCGCAGATATTTCTTTCCTGGTGCGTTCATAAGTCATGAGCTCAATATCGGAAGGATCTGCTTCGATCCTTGCGATGTCGCCGTGAACCCTTACGCGGATGCCTTCAAAACCAAGGCTCCTGATGAATTTCTCGGCTGCAGCGACACGGCTCAATCCTGCTTCCGATATCTTCTCTCCGTATGCGAATCTTGAAGCAAGACATGCCGCAGACGGATGGTCCCACGTGGGAAGTCCCTCTTCTTTTGAGAGCAGCCTTATATCGCTCTTCGTAAGGCCTGCTTCCTTCAAAGGACTTGTGATCTCAAGCTCTTTTAAAGCGCGCATGCCCGGCCTGTAATCGCCGGTGTCGTCGACATTGCTGCCGTCTGCGACCACATATCCTTCTGAGGCTTCCCTGATGCTTCCGAAAATCTTTCTCTTGCAGTAATAGCATCTGTCGGGCGGGTTATTATCGAACTCTGCCACAGCGAAAACATCGAAGTCCAGAACGATCTGCTTTACTCCGGTCTGAGCACAGAAATCAGACGTCCACTTGAACTCATCTTCAGTGATAACCTGAGACTTCACGGTAACCGCGACTGCGTTATCGCCCAGAACCTCATGAGCCTTATAGAGAAGGTATGTGGAATCTACGCCGCCTGAAAAAGCGACCGCCAGTTTCCCGGCGGCCTTAATTCGCTCTGTGAGCGCATTTTCTTTATTTCTGATGTCAGGTGAGATATCCATGAATCACTTTGCGAGCATTGCCTTGACCTTGCCCTCGGGGTCCTTAACGAGAAGGATTACGAACCAGATAACGAGGCCCAGAGCTACTACGGATAATCCAAGGTATGCGTCGTTGATCATGTCCTTGGGAGCCTGCTCAAAGAACTCAGCGCCGAGCTCGATATACTCTACGACAGCGTCAACGAGCCACATAAGGCTTGCGCCCCAGTACATAAGGGCAAGTGTGCCGAGCTTTCTGTCAACCTTGGAGTTGTACCAGAGAATTGATGTGATAACAGCTGCGAAAACAGTGATAAGTAATGTCATATGAAAGCCTCCTTATGCCTTGGCTTTTGCGGCTGCAGGCGCTTTCTTCTTTGAAACTGCCTGCGAGATCAATACCATTGCGACCCAGGCGAGCGTTACAAGGACAGCCATAGCAACTCCGCTTGTAAACATCTCATGGAGCATCTCCTGAGCGTCAGCAACATTGGAAGCTGCAGTAAGGAAAGGGAACCACGGTGTAACTTCGCCGTGCCAGACGTGCTCAAAAGCTAAGAGAGCGGAGCCGCCCCAGAGCATGGTATTGAGCCATCCCATCTTCTTGATGAAGATATTGTCAGAACCTTTCTTGTCTGCTGCGTGCTTGATCACTGTAGTTACGATTGCCTCAGTTGTAGGTACAAGAAAACATGCCATAGGAAATTCTCCTTCTCTAAATCTTATTCGATGTTTAAATTCTATCAGAGCGTTCTGATAGGTATATATCACTTAAAAGCGAAAATTTACTTCTTTTTTGACTTATTGGCCTTGCTGAATTTATCGACATGAACGCAGATAGCTTCGAACGTCTCGTCGCTTAAGTCATGCTCGATCTTGCATGCATCGTCCTCAGCAACTTCCTCATTTACGCCGAGCGCAATAAAGAAGTCGGTAAGCTTCTTGTGGCGTGTATAGATCTTGTCTGCGATCTCCATGCCCTTCTCCGTGACCGTGATAAATCCGGAACGGTTCATCTCGATATAGCCTTCCTCACGCAGACGCTTCATCGCGTTGCTGACGCTGGGCTTTGTTACTCCTAAATAAGTTGCAATATCGATAGAACGGATATAACCATTCTTCTCCTTAAGGATTATCATCGACTCGAGATAATCCTCGGCTGACTTGCCGATAGCGCCTTCATTCTTCATGTTTGATACCTCTGTCTAAAAAACACATGTCGGTTAGAAACTAACTTTAGTTATTCATAAGCAACTTTTGTTATTTTACTACATTTTCGCCCGCATCTGACAAAAAAGATATTCCCGTGACACAAATCTGTCCTTTAATTTGGTATCGTATTCTTATCAAGAATTCCGAGGTGCCTATGCGGGTAGTAGAGAACCAGATGATGGATCAGGAACGCGCCCTTTACGGGAGCTGCGGCATCATGGTCAGAAACTGCCGCTTTGACGGTCCCGCCGACGGCGAGAGCGCTTTAAAAGAGAGCTCTGACGTCGTTGTAGAAGACTCCTACTTCAACTTAAGATACCCTTTCTGGCACGTTCACGGACTCACGATCAAGAACTCAGAGATGACAGATAAATGCAGAGCCGCAATGTGGTATTCGGACCACATCGACATCACCGGCTCCAAGCTCCACGGCATTAAAGCCCTCAGAGAATGCTCCAAGGTCACGATCACGGCTTCCGGCATTATCTCGCCCGAATTCGGATGGTCGGTACACGGCCTCAAGATGACTGACACGACTGCCGAATCCGAGTACTTCCTCATGAGGTCTTCTGATATCGTCATGGATAATTTCAGGCTCACAGGCAAATATTCTTTCCAGTATGTCGAGAATGTTGAGATCACGAATTCCGTCCTCAATACCAAGGACGCTTTCTGGCATGCGAAAAACGTAACTGTCAGGGATTCCATCGTCAACGGCGAATACTTAGCCTGGTATTCGGAGAACTTGACGTTCATAAACTGCACTATAAAAGGAACACAGCCTCTTTGCTACTGCAAGGGCTTAAAGCTCATTAACTGTGAGATGATTGACTGCGATCTGGCATTTGAGAGGTCTGAAGTCGAGGCAGAGATCACGACACCTGTGATCAGCATAAAGAACCCTCTGTCAGGGCGTATAGTCGTGCCTGATGTCGGTGATATTATCAGGGATATTCCGGGTGCAGACGGCGAAGTTGTTATAACAGACTGATTTTTCTGTTATGTTCTTCTGAATTTCTTATCCATCAAAAGGAAACGGGGATACTCGTTTTTGAAATCATTTTCAGCCTCTTTAACTGCTGTCTTACTCTCCTCATCAGTCTTATCAGATAATTGGGAATATGTTCTTATGGGGTCCAAAAGCACCTCAAAAGCTTTAAAATAGCGTCTGCCGCTGCCAAAACTGTTTTCGATCGCCTGATCCACACGTTTTTTCATTTCATCCCAGTCGATATCTTTCGCTTGATCGTTAAGCTCTATCTCACGCAGATTTCTCCATTTACCGGTACAGAGAACACGGCCGAAGTTAGCATCAAAGTCACCCGGATTCTCTTCAAGGATCTTTAAAAACCTCTTATCTGCGAGATCGAATTCACCACCTGCCAATTCCTTGAAAGCCTTTGAAACGGGCGTTCCGATAAACATCGAATAATCAAAAGAGACACCGCAGTGACTGCAGATATAAACCTTGTTTTTGTTATCAAGGATAAGCTCACCGCCGCACTTGGAACAGGTAACGGTCTCTTGCAGATCAGAAGTGCTTTTTGACGCTTGCGTGGCAGCGGCCTTATCTTCACCATTAACTGCTGCGTCCTTATTTGTAACGGGCTTAAGCTTTTCGAGCTCATCAACGCCTTTTCCATATGACTCCAGAACAGGCACTATTTCGTTATTGTAAAAGTCTTCAGCGCTCTTTTTATACTTGTTGTACCGCGCGGTCTGATCCTTATTTTTCCAGGCTGAAATAAAGTATATGGCAACACATGCAATGATCAGGACCGCCAGTATCGAGAAGTATGTCCAGAGCGGCCAGGCAGCACGTATGTCAGAATCTATGTAGTGTTTTCTCAGTTCAGCATAATAGCCAAACGCAAGAATTCCACCCGCGACAGCGTATACAGCAACTATATATTTGAGCGGTAGATCTTTGCCGCCCTTCGCTTCTTCGGCCTCTTTAAGCTTCTTCTCGTATTTTCCGTAAAGCTCTTTGTATTTAACCTCAAGGAAAAGAACCTCAGAGAGCTTTGCAAAGTAATCTGCTCCCGGACCTTGACTGAACCTCTGATCATTTATCAGAAGTGCACGCAGTCTTTCGTGTGCAACCACAAGATCAGGTTCCTGCGGAAGCTCGATCGACAGGGCTTTGGAAGACTTAATGCCGTCTACGGCACATGCATATTCATTCTTAATTTCGAAATCATCAGGCAGGAGATTTAGCAGGTATTCGTATTTTTCCATCGCCTGAAGTGTATCTCCGCTTCGCGCTATCTGTCTGGCCTCCGCTAACAGTTCATCCCGGTGGAAAACAAGAGCATTAAAACTGTTTCCGCAGAAAGGACATTCAAACACATCCCGGTCTCTGTCAACATCAAGAAAACTTCCACACTTCGGACATGAATAACTCTTTAATTCAGCCATAGGAACCCCCCTTAGCTTATGAGAAGGAACACCTGTCTTCAATCCTTCTGCATCACAACATTGACGTAGTTGAACGGGATCTCGATACCTTCCTTATTGAATGCGTCGTTGACGCGCTTGTTAACGTCGGTCTTAACTGCAAGGCCTGAAGTGCTCTGCTTGAAGTAAACGATCGTCGAGAGAACGAGGCTGCTGTCGGCAAATGCTTCGAAAAATACATCGCTGTATTCATCATTCTTTGCAGGAACAGTCAGTTCTGAGTTGATGATCTCATTCTTTATAATTTCGGAAGCTTTATCTACATCCGTGCCGTAAGCGACATTGAATTCCATCTTGACGGATCTTAACTTCTTGAAGCTCGTGTCCTTGAGCATAAGAGAATTGATCTTGCTGTTGGGGATGATGATCTCCACCGTACCAAGGCTTCTTAAGACAACATGTCTCGGCGTGATGTCGGCAACTACGCCTGCTGTGCCGTTCTCTAATTCGATCCAGTCGCCGATCTCAAAAGGTCTGTTTAATGTAATAGCGATCCCGCTGAAGAAGTCACCCAGTACAGGCTGTGCTGCAAGACCGAAAACAGCACCTAAGATCGCAGTTCCCTGGAAGAGGACTTTACCGATATCGGTAGTTGCCGTGGAGCTTACGAGGACCCAGATAACTGCAATGAGGATTATCACGACCCTTATGATGTTCTGGGTGAAACGGATCGTGAGATTGTTCTTGGCTTTAAGTCTGTTTTTTACGAACTTGCCGTAGATAAGAAGGATTACCGTGGTAACCACCAAAGCGATAACCGCATAGATAAGAAGCTCAACGATCTGGCCTAATCTGGTCGTAGTATCGAAGAGTGATTTTATATCGAAATCAGACAAACCGTTACCAAACATATTTCGATCCTCTTTATTTTCGTTTATTGCGTTAATAATACAACAGAAATGCTAATTGTCGAATAACAGTGTATAATCAGAGCGATTTTATATTAGAAAGAGGACAGATCTTATGAAGAATAAGATTATCGCAACAATACTTACTGCCGTTCTCTCTTTGGGGATGCTCGCAGGATGTGCACAAAGCAAAATGATAGACAACACGACCGTCAGAGTCGGTTCTCTTAAGGGACCTACAACGATCGGTATCGTAAACCTCATGGACAAGGCTTCAAAGGGCCAGTCCAAGGGCAAGTATGAATTCACAATGTCAGCTCAGGCTGATGAGATCGCAGCAAAGATCGTATCAGGCGACCTCGACATCGCTCTCATTCCCGTTAACCTCGCTTCCGTTCTCTACAACAAGACAAACGGCGGAGTATCAGTTATCGACATCAACACAAACGGCGTTCTCTGCTGCGTAACAGGAGACAAGGGAGTCACAGGTGTAGCTGATTTCAAGGAAAAGACTGTACTTGCCACAGGTCAGGGCTCCACACCCGAGTATTCACTGAGAGTTCTTCTCCAGAAGTACAATGCCACATCCGCTGAACTGGAGTTCAAGTCCGAGGCTACTGAAGTTGCAGCAGTCCTCGCTGAAGATCCTTCCAAGATCGCAGTTCTTCCCCAGCCTTTCGCAACTGTTGCATGCGCACAGAATCCTAAGCTCAAGATCGCTTTCACACTCGAAGATGAGTGGGCAGCAAAGATGGGCACAGGCATGGTCACAGGCGTCACTATCGTAAGAAATGAGTTCCTTGAAGCTCACAGAGATGCAGTTGTTACGTTCATCATGGAGCACGAGGAAAGCGTCGAGAAGTGTTATACAGAGCTCGACAAGACAGCTAAGCTCGTTGTAGCTCAGGGAATCATCGGCAAGGAAGCTATCGCAAAGGATGCTATCCCGCTCTGCAATGTCACTTGTACTTCAGGCCAGCAGATGAAGGATACGCTTTCCTCTTTCCTTGAGATCCTTTACAAGTTCGACGAGAAGTCCGTCGGCGGCAAGCTCCCTCCGAAGGAATTCTACTTCTACAAGCCGTCTATCAATGAGACTGAGACAACTACAACAGCAAACAATTAATGGATGAAGACTAAGAAGTATATCAGGACAACTTTGATCGTTTTGATATGGCTTGTTATTTGGCAAGTTGCAGCTCTTGTTGTAAATAACGCCATCCTCTTATCAGGCCCCATCGACACCTTCAAAGCCCTGATTGCTCTTGGTTCTGAAACTTCCTTTTACCTCTCGATAGGTATTACCGCAGGCAAGATCTTAATGGGGTTCCTTATAGGAATGCTCACAGGCTCAGTCCTTTCGATCCTCTCATACAAGGTGAATCTTGTTAAGGACTTCCTGTCACCCTTTGTATCCGTAATCAAGTCGATCCCTATCGTAAGCTTCATCATCATTGCCCTTATCTGGGCCGGAAGCAGTTACGTAACAGTTATCGTATCGGCTATCATCTCATTCCCGATCTTTTATAAGAACCTTCTCGAAGGCCTTCTTGTAACAGATCCCAAGCTTCTTGAACTTGCATTTGTCTATCAGATGAAGCCTGCGAAAAAACTCAAGTACATCTACATCCCTTCAGTAAGCTCACACGTAAGGAGTGCTGTCTCCCTTGCAATCGGCATGGCCTTCAGAGGCGGCATCACAGCCGAAGTCGTAGGCCAGCCCTTAAGATCTATCGGCAACGGTCTTTACTTATCCAAGATAAACCTCGCGACATCAGATATGCTCGCATGGACCTTTGCAGCAGTCTTATGCGCGTTCATCATCGAAAAGCTCATCTCGTATCTGGTAAAGAGGGTGTTCAAATGATCGAACTTAAAAACGTCAGCAAATCATTTGACGGCAAGGCCGTGTTAAGCGGTTTTTCAGCCCGCTTTGAAGAAGGCATGTATCTTCTCAAAGGTCCTTCCGGCATCGGCAAGACCACCTGCATCCGCCTGGTCTTAGGGCTTCTTGAGCCTGATGAGGGTGAGATCCTGCGCCCTTCTGACATGCGTTTTTCCGTGTGCTTCCAGGAGAACAGACTTTTCGAGAAGGAGACAGTATTAACGAATATCCTTGCGGTAAATGAAGGCGTCACTGTAACTGACGCGACTTCCGCGATCTTAGAGCTCCTTCCTTCCGATTCCCTGAACAAGAAGGCCGGCGAATTATCAGGCGGTATGAAGAGGCGCCTTGCCGTTATCAGAGCGATGCTTCATGAATCAGACTGCGTAATACTTGATGAGCCTCTGACAGGCCTTGATGACGAAGCGCGCGCGAAAACCATAAGCTTCATCAAAGAGCGCTTAAACAGCCGCCTTCTTATCGTCACGAGCCACGACGAGAGAGGTCTTGAAGACCTTGAGGCAGTAAATATAGATTGATAGGGAATATCAGACGTCACACTCTGTTATACAGAACGTATTTCTCATTCGTGTATTCAATATCGTAGTGCGAAACAATGACAGCATTGACCTTGTCAGATATCGGTTCGTCTTCTTTAGGAACAACGATCCACGCACATCCGTCATTTTCGATCTGTGACGCAATCTCATCTTCGATCTCAGGCATCAGTTTAATATAGTGTGACTGCCAGTCCATATATTTGTTGGCAGGCATCGTCCCTGTTGATGTATACCATTTGGACCAGTATTCATCACCGAAACAATAGACACTGCCACGCTCGTCCTCAGGAATATGAGAGGCGATATCCTGTGTATAAGAACTCCCGTTAGAATTAGAATTAATACTTTGAACTGAAGAGACTTTCCGGGCTACTCTTCCAATATGCAAGGTGAAGAAAAAGGCAAAACAGAGCATGCATAGGATGTTCTTTCTTACCTTAAATTCCATGCCGCCATTCTTAATGGCAATAACCACAGCAAGCACAACATGTGGAATAAAGAGCATCAGGTAGTGCGCGAATGCATTGCCCAAGGTTACGGCAACAAGAAGTAAGAGAGCTGATAAAATGCTTAACAACATCATCTGCCACTTCTCACGGTAAATAATGCAGATAGCCACAGGCAACAAAAGAATCATGAGGTAGAGACCATAAATAGAGAAGGATCGCTGGAACTTTTCCATAAAGGTAAATTCAGACGAATATGTGGTACCGAAAACAAATACCTGGTTAAGCATTTCCGGGAGCAGGTTTTTCGAGTAAAAGAAGATACACGGACCGGCGCATGTTGCCACAAAGCCTGTGAATACCATCAATAAGTTCAATAAAGCATTCTTAAATTCCCTTTTCAAAAAAAGAAAGAGGAATACAACAGCTAGGACTGCTCCTACAGTCGCTGCATTCGTTATCCTGATAAAGCAGATAAACCCGGTGGCGGCTCCATAGAAGAGCGAGTACAAAAGCGGGTGCTTAAAACCTTTTCCGGCTTCTACATTCTTGAAATACTTAAGGCAAAAATAGAGGCTCAAAAGCACTGCCGGAAGACAGTACTCCTCAGTAAGATTACCTTTCTCATAGTTAACAGCTGCCACTGCCAGTACTGGCAGAAATGCAATGATCCTGTGGAGCCATATAAGTCTTGTGGTAAAAAGATCA
>JAEEGK010000582.1_pt1 | contig 90913 bp, 78 predicted proteins | sample 8958771 | NCBI WGS metagenome assembly JAEEGK01 (sample SAMN16246547, study PRJNA631951) | gut metagenome | biome: gut microbiome; feature: rumen; material: SC-attached | host: Bos | place: Iran: Karaj | collected 2018-10
GGTCATAGAATTAAAAAAAGAGATAAGACTTTCTGATATAACATTTGCATATCCCAATACGGATAAGAAGATATTTGATGAGGCCAACATGGTAATACCCGTAGGCAAATCCGTAGGCGTCATGGGACCTTCCGGATCAGGAAAGACAACGATTATAGATATACTCTTAGGACTCTTAAAAGTTCAGAGCGGATCAGTTACCAGTGACGGAACAGACATATTTGAAAACTATGAAGGATGGCTGTCACATGTCGGATATATACCTCAGACCATATATATGCTGGATGCTTCGATAAAAGAAAACATCGCATTTGGGGTAGAAGCAGACAAGATAGACGAAGACAGGGTATGGCAGGTGCTTGAACAGGCTCAGATGAAGGAGTTTGTCATGGAACAGCCTGAAGGATTGAACAGCCAGATAGGTGAGCGAGGAGTACGTATCTCCGGAGGACAGAGACAGAGACTCGGTATTGCTAGAGCACTCTATCATGATCCGGAACTCTTGATATTTGATGAAGCGACATCGGCATTGGACAATGATACTGAGACCGCAATAATGGAAGCTGTTGATAAGCTTCACGGACATAAGACTCTGGTGATCATAGCACACAGATTAAGGACCATAGAAAACTGCGATATCATTTATGAAGTGAAGGAAGGCAAGATAAGTGCAGATAATAAAAAAATGTGACAAAGCGGCAAACATAACCTATTATATCGCGATACTGATACACATAGCTATAATGTGTGAAGGATTTTCCGTATGGGAGACTCCTCAAAGAGGAAGGCTTTTACAGATTGCTTTCGCGTTGTGCTGTATCAAGATACTAATGACATATTATGAGAAGATCGAATGGATCGCGATCGCACTGATTGGAGCAATATCCATAGCCGGTTATGTCTGCTCAAAGGAAAAATACGTTGTTTATGTGGCGGTGCTTATAATAGCAGCCAGAAATGTGGATATGAAGGTTGTTCTTTCGCTTGTATATTATGGTGTTTTGATCTCAACGATCTTAATCGCTGTATTTTCACTCGCAGGCCTTGGTGGTACTGTATCAGAGACCAGAGATTATGGTAGGGGGATCGTGGAGACAAGATATTATCTCGGATTCTCGCATGCCAACAATCTGCATGGAACAATCTGGTATATTTATGCTCTTGCAGCGATCATATATAAAGACAGGATGGACTGGAAGCACTATACCTTGGCGACATTTTTCAATGTTGGTATTTATGTACTAACTGGATCAAGAGCCGGACTTGTAGTGGCGCAACTGATAATATTTGCATGCATAGCCTATACATATCTAAATAAATTCGTATTTGAAAAGTTATGGATATACATATTGGGATTTGTAGCTTTGGTTGCCACACTTGTTCTAACAATCATTTCCGTATCCGTTGATCCAATAAAAGGATACGGAACCGTACTTACGAAAATTAACAACGCTCTTACAAACAGACTAAGACTTTCTTATGAGAGCGCATATATAGGTGATTGGCATGCCCTTACTGTGGGCGGAAGTCACAAAGATACAATAGACAACGGATTTGCATCAATACCAGCGGCATACGGATATATAATAGGATTGCTGTTTGTTGTGTTTATCGTATATATCATGTACAGGACATATAAGACAAAGGATGGGATACTTTTCTCTGTCATTGTCACTACTATACTGTATACATTTATGGAAAGCTCATATACGGTAAATGATGCATATCTATTATGCAATCTGATGTTTATAGCAGCAATGATCCTTATGGGAAGCAAGACATATAATGAACCAGAAGAACACGAGGCTTAGGACAATCGAGATATACGGAGTGCTTGCGACAGACCTGATAACAGCAACGGTCTGCTATTTTCTTGCGCATTTTCTTAAATTCGGCAGTTTCAGTTTCTCGTATATGCCTGAGATGTATACCACATTTTTACTTGTCATACTCATGATGACTCTCATGTATACGATACTGATAAATCCCAGTGCGGATTTTTCACGACGGGGATATCTTGTTGAGTTTGCTTTTGTCACCAAATATACGGTAAGTATCCTTGTGATTATGGCAAGCTTACTGTTCATGCTCAAATATGCCGAAGATTATTCGCGACTTATGTTCGGGTATTTCATAGCACTCCTTGAAGTCCTGACATATATATCACATATACTCATAAAGAAAGCTATAAGACGTCACTTTAAGGATGAGAAGAATCAGACAAGGCTTGTTGTAATTACGGACAGCTCTCATCAAACAAGTATTGATGAGAGACTAAATGCATCACTGGATATAATGCGAGGAGTAATGGGCTACATCATCTGGGATGGAGATGCAGATAACGAGTTGGGTAATAAGGATAGCTATAAGGAAAAAGTAAAGCTCATGCCGATTGATGAGGTGTTCATATATCTGCCAAATGCCTCAAAGAAAGAGCTTACTGATATAATAAGCTATTTTGAAATGATGGGTGTCACATGCAACTATGGAATAGATGTTTCGGATGAACCGGGTGTTTCAGGAGTGATAGATACACTTGCAGGATTCACTGTTATCAGTTACAGCGTAGGGAATGTTGATTACAATAAAAGGATGCTTAAAAGAGGACTTGATATAATAGGCGGAGTGATAGGGTCACTTATAACCATTATTATGACTCCTTTTATTGCGCTTGCGATATTTATCGATGATCCGGGACCTGTATTCTTTAAACAGAAGAGGGTTGGAAGGAACGGAAGACTGTTCAACATATACAAATTCAGATCCATGTGCAAGGATGCTGAGGCAAAGAAAGCACGGCTAGAAAACGAGAATGAAGCACAGGGTCTCATGTTTAAGATGGAGAATGATCCCAGGATAACAAAGGTGGGAAAATTTCTAAGGAAGACCAGTCTTGATGAATTCCCACAGTTTTTCAATATCCTAAAAGGTGATATGAGTCTTGTGGGAACAAGACCGCCTACAGTTGATGAATATGAAAAATACGATCCGCATTACAAGAGAAGACTCAGTATGAAACCAGGTCTTACAGGAATGTGGCAGGTAAGCGGAAGAAGCGATATCACAGATTTTGATGAAGTCGTAAGGCTTGACTTAAGATACATTGACAACTGGTCAATGAGCATGGATATAAAGATACTTTTAAAGACGTTCGGAGCGGTAGTTTCGAGCAAAGGGGCAAAATAATGAAGATAGCGATGATAGGGCATAAGAGGATACCCTCAAGAGAAGGCGGAATAGAGGTCGTGGTCGAAGAACTCTCGACCAGGATGGCTGAAATGGGACATGATGTGACCGTCTATAATAGAAAGGGCAGTCATGTGGCCGGTTATAACAACATAGATGTTCCAAAGCAGGACAGCTATGAATACAAGGGAGTTCATGTAAAGACCGCTTTTACATTTAAGAATAAGAGCCTAAATGCAATAGTATACAGCTATTTTGCAACAAAGAAAGCCTGCAGGAGCAAGTGTGATGTCCTTCACTTTCATGCAGAAGGTCCATGTGCAATGATCCCATATGCAAAAAAGAGAGGAAAAAGATGTATAGCGACTATCCATGGACTTGACTGGAAGAGGAGCAAATGGGGTGGCTTTGCAACCAAATTCCTTCTCTACGGGGAGAGAATGGCTGTTGAACATGCCGATGAGATAATAGTTCTTTCTGAAGCAGATCAGCAGTACTTCAAAGAAAAGTATAAAAGAAGGACTACATTGATTCCAAACGGAATCAATACACCTGAGTATTTCCCGCCAAAGAGCATAAAGTTAAAGCATGCACTTAATGGTGATGATTATATATTGTTTGTTGCACGTATTGTGCCTGAAAAGGGAGTCCATACGCTTGTTGATGCATATGCAAAGAGCGGTATAGAGGTTCCGCTTGTCATTGCGGGAGGCAGTAGTCATTCTGAAGAGTATTACAGAACGATAAAGGCATTCGCGGATAAGTTTAATGACAAGGCAAGCCGTGCAAGAAGAAAGGCTCGTATTGTAATGACAGGCTTTGTACAGGGAAGAGAACTTGAAGAACTGTATGGTAACGCTGTTATGTACGTACTTCCCAGCGAAATAGAGGGCATGCCTATAAGCTTGCTTGAGGCCATGAGCTATGGAAATATCTGTCTTGTCAGCGACATACCGGAAAACACGGCTGTGGTAGCACAGCACGGATACTGTTTTGCCAATAAGGATGTTGAGAGTCTCAGAGATTCAATGAGGGATATAATAGGTCATCTTAAGGAGATAAGAGAAGATCCCAATTATTCCAAGGAAGCGATTGCAAGACACGTACTAGAACAGTATGACTGGGACAGGGTGGTAAAACAGACACTTGCTCTTTACAAAGGTGGTAAAGAGGATTAATGGACGGTTATTTGCAGGTATGTCTGATAATTGTAATAGCTTCGATCATAAGCGGCTTTATATCAGGATATAAGAATAAGAATTTCATAAAGGGATCCTTACTCTATGCCGGAGTATACTATTATGCTGTCTCAGCAGTAAGGATGCTACAGGGACATTCGAACGAACTGCTTGGTCACGCAATGAAGGATAAGACCATCTCAGGATATCTAAAGATGCTTGTCTTTATAGTTGCAACATGGATAGTAGTTTATCTGATCCGAAGGGTTAATAAGATCATAATCAATGACATTTTGGAAAAGACGGTATCAATATTCTGGCTGATACAGATAATAACTGTCATATGCTATGACATACCGGAGCTCAAGCTTACTATAATTGAAGGTTTAGTTTCGGCTATAGTAGCCGCATTGATAGTATTAAGCAATATGCAAGATAAAGAGGCTGGCGATAACAAAGCATATATTGTGCCAGCACTTACTTCGGTGTTTGCTTGGACAGTAATTCATGCTTTGACAGCGCCCACCGAGATATATGCATACAACTCAGGTGATTTCGTTTTTAGATATAAAGATTTTATGCCTTCGTTGCTAATCTTTGCGGCTGGGATAATGATAACAAGTTATCTTTTGATTAGAAACGTTTTCACAGTCAGACAAAATCGGACCCTTACTTTAGTGACATTTCCATACATTCTGTTAGCGTATGTACAGACTATGTTCCTAAACGGTGATATGAACGTGATGGAAGGAATCTCACAGAACTGGGCAACTGGAAAGATATGTATAAATACAGCCATATGGATAGTGGCAGTTTTTATCATAGTCGGTTTGGCAATCAGGAAAGCTGCGTTTTATAAGGCAAGCACATATGTAAGTGCGATATTGATAATCCTTCAATTGCTCGGATTATCCAGCTTGTTGATCACAGGGAATCTGTTTCATGAGGATAAAGTACAGCTTACAAAAGACAGCGTATTTGAACTTGGGAACGGAAAGAATGTGGTAGTTTTCATTCTTGATACATATGATGTACAGATGATCGATCTAATCGAGAGTGAGGATAAAGAATTTCTAAACTCGTTAAGCGATTTTACTTTGTATGACAATATGGTCAGCAGATTCGGATATACGGACGGAAGTCTACCATATCTTTTGACCGGTATACTGGCTGACGAATATACAGAGAAAGAATATGAAGAGAGTACATTTCTTAAGGATATTAAATCCAGGGGGACGGATATAAGACTGATAACTGAGGAGCAATATGTAAGAGCGTTTGATGAAGGACTTGTGGATAACAGATCTGATGATTGGAGTATTGCCATGGAAATCGGAAAGACTGCTAGGCAGATGCTTAACTGTGCTAGATACAGAGACTTGCCTTTTGCTCTTAAGAGTATTTATTCATATACGGAACAAGATCTTACTGCTTGTATAGATCGGGCAGATTTTTATCTATTTGGCAACGATCAGGTTTTTTATGAAGATATGACAAATACAGGCGTAACAGTTAACGATGATTATGATGATACATTCAGAGTTTATCATATCTATGGCGCGCACAGTCCATACTACTTCAGAGAAGATATGACTTATGACTATTTGCAGCAAAAGCCAGTGGAACAATGGAGAGCCTCATTAAAGATAGTCTATGAGTATATAAAATATATGAAAAAAAATGAGTGCTATGATGATTCTACGATAATAATCATGGCCGATCATGGACCGAATTCTAAACAGCGAGCCGCACTTGAGACCATGGGGATTAATTTTACTGATAATCTAAGACCTATCTTTTTTATAAAAAGAGCAGGTGAGAAGCATGATGGTTATATAAGAGATAATAGAGAAACATCACACGATGACTTTTGCGCTACTGTTATGCGCTCATTTGATGATGCGTGCAATACATACGGAGTTCCCGTATGGGAAAGGCAGTGATGATCAAGTATTCTGTCATAATACCGGTGTATAATCTCGAAAACTACATAACAAAGACATTAGATTCGCTAGCAAACAGACCTGATGATACAGAGATAATAATAATAAATGACGGTTCAACGGATAACAGCTGGACTGTTATAGAAGAATATATTTCGAAAAATGACGTTACCGATATACAACTTTTAAAGGAACCAAATTCAGGAGTTAGCATCGCAAGAAATACAGGTATAGAAGCCGCAAGAGGAGAATACTTGATTTTCATAGACGGTGATGATATATGCTCGGATGATATTTTTGAAAAGATTGAAACCAGGTCAGATACAAAGCCAGATATGATCGTTTGGAGATTTGAAACTGATGATGGAAATAATAAAAAGGAATCTCAGCCAGAATTCGCTAAAGAAGAGTATTCGGGGACAGAATTTTGCAAAACTCTATTAAGTGGAGAAAACAGGATAAGGATCGGTTCATTCGCAGTAAAAAAAGATCTCATAATAGAAAAGAATCTGAAATTTACAGAAGGGTGTGCCATATGTGAAGATGTTGAGTTCATGTATAAAGCAGTACTATCATCAGATAATATATGTACTCTTAATGAAATATGCTATACATATGTTATACGTAAAGGTTCAGCTATGAACATATCAAATAAAGTTGATATGCGTAAGTTTCAGGCACCCAGAGCTATACAGCGAATATACGGATACGCTGTCATGCATTGCGGTGATATCATAGATGATTATATAGAAGATAACCTTAAGTATGGACTGTATATCACACATTGTATGCATAGTTTTGAATCGTGTTGCAGACATATCATAACAGTAGCTGAGAAAAAAGCATTTCTTGAAGAATATTACGATAAAGAGAGAGACATTGAGGAATATATAAAAAAGGCCTCAAAGAAGATGAAATACATACCAAGGATTTACTCGGAAAATAGACTAAAACTGTTTTTATTAAGCAGAAGACTGTATACATGGTATATATGCATCAAGAATAAGGGATAGCAATGGGAATAGTTATAACAGGACCGACCGGAGCCATAGGAATGGCATTGATAAAAAAATGCCTTGAACAGAATAAAGAAGTTCTTGCGATATGCCATAGGGGGTCAAAGCGAATAGAGCAGATACCCAAAGATGATCGTATCAAGATCATAGAGGTGGATCTACAGGACTATGGAAACCTAAATATAGATATACATGATAATTATGAAGTGTTCATTCACCTTGCGTGGAACGGAACATTTGGAGATACCAGAAATGATATGAGACTGCAGTCTGACAATATCAAGTATACTCTTGATGCGATAGAACTTGCGCATAGACTTGGATGTAAAACTTTTATAGGAGCAGGGTCACAAGCAGAATATGGACGTGTTAATAAGCCACTAAGACCCGATACACCAACATTTCCTGAGAATGGATACGGTATAGCAAAGCTGGCAGCAGGACATATGAGCCGTATAAGGTGTGAACAGCTGGGAATAAAGCATATATGGGCTAGGATATTTAGCGTTTATGGACCATATGACGGCGAATACACCATGGTCATGTCAACTTTAAAGAAGATGCTTGCCGGGGAAGAGACGCACTTTACTGCAGGTGATCAGATATGGGATTACCTTTACAGTGAGGATGCAGCAGATATGATACTAAATTTGGCAGAAACAGCTAAACATGGTACAATATATTGTGTTGCGTCGGGAGATTCAAGGCCACTTAAAGATTATATACAAGATATGTATGAGGCAACTGGGTGTAAAGCCAGACTTGGTCTAGGTGATATACCTTATAACGACAGACAGGTAATGTGCCTTTGTGTAGATAATGAGCATATTTTGCCTGGGAAAAGAACTCCGTTTATAGAGGGAATAAAAGAGACAATATGCCAGCTAAGATATCGGTAGTAGTTCCAATATACAATGTAGAACAGTATCTGAGAAAGTGCTTAAACAGCATATTGGACCAGACGTTTACGGATTTCGAGTTGATACTTGTCGATGACGGCTCTACTGATTTATCTGGTGATATAGCTGAGGAATATGCAGAAAAAGATGACAAAATCAGCGTTATACATAAGAAAAATGGCGGCCTGTCGGATGCCAGAAACCATGGTATTGATAAAGCAACAGGGGAATATATTTGCTTTATCGATTCTGATGATTGGATAGAGAATACATACCTGGAGGAATTATTTGAACTGGCTGTGAGAAATGAGGCTGATATTACTATCTGTGCCTATCAAAAAAACACAGGCGATGCAGTTGTGACACAGCCCAAAGAGGCTAAGTTTGTAATAGAAAACGGTATTGATGCAATTGATAACTTGTATTCTGACAAATATGGGATATATGTTGTCGCTTGGAATAAACTATATCGAAGAAATCTGTTCTCTGATCTTCGTTATCCTGTTGGTATGATACATGAGGATGAAGCCATATTGGGAGATTTGTTCTGTGAAGCAAAAAAGGTCGTAAGAACTGAACGCATATTGTACAATTATCGTGTTAATAACGAAACAAGTATTATGTCATCAGGATACAGCTTAAAGAGACTTGATATATTAAAAGCCATGGAAAGGCGAATGGAAACATATAAAAGGAGAGGCTTAAAGAGATACTATGAGAAGGACAGTTTCAAGTATCTATACAAGATTCTCCTAAATGAGATAGAAATTAAGAATATAAAAGGCGATAACAGAGCCGTATTAAAGGAATTAAACAATAAATACTGGTCAAAATATAAAGAGGCATTACATTTTAATTGGAGCTTGAAAAGAAAGATTGCGATGTTTTTTTTCGGAGTCTTTCCAAAGGCATATTTGCTCAGACATAAACAATCATAGCATAAGGAAGAATATTTAAGTTGATAAAAAGATACTGGCAATCTTTAAAGAAAATAATATACGTTTTTGATGCAAAGCAGAAAAGAAGCGCAATAATGCTCATAGTAGCGATAATAATAGGTGCTCTGTTTGAGCTTCTTGGAGTAACGGCGATACTTCCGTTTGTATCTCTTGCATTGTCACCCAATACTTTATATAAAGACGATTATAGTTATCTGTTAGCTATATACAACAGACTGGGGATGCAGAATACAGCATACTTCCTGGCAGTTATGGCAGGTATACTGATACTTATTTATATCGTAAAGAATTCATATCTTACATTTATGAACTACTCGATATATAGATTTACATATTTCAATCAGCGAAAACTAGCAAACAGACTTCTTAGTTGTTATCTGCATCAGCCGTATTCTTTTTATCTAAACAATAACAGCTCAGTTCTTATACAGAATATCGGCACAGATGTCGTACAATTCTATGAGATAGTATTATGTTCAATGCAACTTATAGTTGAGGTGATTGTATGTGGCCTTCTGACAGTCTACCTCTTTATCACGGATAAATCCATTAGTATTGGTGTAGTTGTTATCCTTGCGATGTTCTTTTTACTGTTCTTTAAAGTTATTAAGAAAAAGATAAGAACACAGGGAGAAATAGTAAGAAAGAACAGACAGGGACAGACAAGATGGCTTATGCAATCGTTTGGAGGCATAAAAGAAACCAAAATCGCATTGACAGAAAGCTACTTTCTTGGAAAATTCGATCACGAGTATGAGTCTTTTGCAAAAAACCATTGTTCATACCAAACATTGGCATATCTCCCCAAACCCGCTATGGAGACAGTTGTAATTGGTGCACTCCTTTTTGTTGTTATAATTAAACTTCTAAGGGGTGTTGACAGTGTATATTTCGTGAGTACCATGTCTGTATTTGCGGTTGCAGCGTATAGGCTTCTGCCGTCATTTAACAGAATAAGTGGTTATCTGAGCAGGATAATGTTCGACAAAGCCAGCGTGGATGCTATATATAAAGATCTTAAGGATGTTGAAAAACTTGAGACAAATATGGCTGATAAAAATGATGATACTAACATAGTTTTTGAGAAAGAGATAACTGTAGAGGACCTTTCGTTTAAGTATCCACTGAGTGAAAAAAACGTACTTGAGAGTATAAACTTAAGCATACCCAAAAATAAATCGATTGCTCTTATTGGACCTTCAGGAGCAGGAAAAACTACTCTTGCTGATATAATACTTGGAATTCTATATCAACAAAAAGGAAGCATTAAAGTTGACGGCGTGAGTATACCGCAAGATTCCAAAGCGTGGAAGAGAAAGCTTGGATATATACCTCAATCTATCTTTTTGATAGACGATACTATAAAGAACAATATTGCTTATGGCATTGATGAAAAGGACATAGATGAGAAACGCATTAATGAAGTTATAGAGGAATCACAGTTAAAGGCTTTCATAGATACTCTTCCGGATGGAATCAATACAGAGATCGGTGAAAGGGGAGTCAGATTATCTGGAGGTCAACGTCAGCGTATAGGAATTGCAAGAGCTTTATACAATGATCCTGAAATCCTTGTTCTTGACGAAGCGACATCAGCACTTGATACAGAAACAGAAACTGCTGTTATGGAAGCCATTGACAGTTTAAGTGGAAAAAAGACTTTGATAATAATAGCTCATAGATTAAGCACGATAGAGAATTGTGATATTAAATATGAGGTAAAGGATGGCAAAGTCGTATGTAAAGAATAAGTGTCCTTATATTCAGGTAATGCTTGATATGAGATGAAATTTCGGGGAGACTAAATCCTTGGTAAGTATCTGGATGAAGATCGAACGATAGATAGGTTTCAGAAAAAGAATGCTGAGAACTTGAAATAGTATTGTTTTACTATATTATGGACATAATTTGGGCAGAACAAGACGAGTAGATTAGAAAAGGCATGAAAACTTACTTTAGTAAAAGAAGATTTAAAGAGCATATCAAAAGTATAAAAAATGATCTGGTAGTGGATAAGCTCAACGCTGTTGAGTGGATCGTGCTGGGCATTATAATTTTGTTTATTCTGGTAACCCTGTTTTATCAAGATAATCTTGGGATATATCTTGTTACATATTGGGTAAATGAGGGCCTTTTTATTAAAGGAAGTATCAGATTATTAGGGAACAATCAGTTACCTTATGGTATAGTACAGCAGATTTTCTGTATGTTGTGGGTGTTACCTGTAAACCTGTTACACAAAATCATTGATTTTGATGTTGCATGTACAGCAGTTGTTATTTGGTATAAGCTAAGCATGTCCGTAGGCATGACTTTGTGTATGAAGGAGATGCTTACTTTAGGAGAAATACTGGAAATAACAAAAGAACGCAGGAAATGGATGCTGATTCTTTTCTGCTCTACAATATTAGTTGCATTACCGGTGTTTCATATAGCTCAGACAGATATAATATATGCCTATATTTTGTTTATAGGTATTAGATACTATCTAAAAGATGATCTTAAACGTTTTCTTATAGCATTTGCGATGGCTATCTCCTGCAAGACTATAGCCATTTTTATATTCATTCCGCTCGTATTAATGAGAGAAAAGAGAATCGTTTATATTATTCGAGATACAATCTTAGGAACAGCCATACTTGTAGTAGAAAGACTATGGTTTAAACTGATAGATAAGATAGACGCAGCAATAACGAGTAGAACATCTCAGATAATGTTTACAAAAGAAGAAATAGTTGATGGCACAACGGTAGTAACAGAGAAGACGTTGGATGAAGTCAACACAGGTTTCTTTTCACATTTTTATCATAAGATGTTATACTTTGAATTTCCTGCAATCAGAAAAGGTTATTTAGCGTCCGTGCTTGTGGTATTGTTTGCGCTTCTTTGCATATGGTGCTACGTACAGGTAAAAGAAGATGAGATGATGTGGAAACAAAAGACAATATATGCAATATCTGTAGCATGGATGATATTCTTTGCAAATGCATCACCATCTCCTTATTGGATAGTTGTCATGTATCCGTTTTGGTTCTTACTGTTTTTTATGAAGCCGGAGAGAATAAAGACAAATCTTTTACTACATAACGTATTCACTTTAACTATGTTCCTTGTATATGTGGTGAACACCCATTGGGTTTATGGAGGATCATCAAATCTTGATTATCTTCTGCTTAAAGGACTGCTAAAGCCTGAACATAATTCTAAAGATGGACCTTATGTTGCGAGATACCTGAACAACATGGGAATTGAGAGTTTCATGAATGTTATAACAGCTGTCTGTTTAGCATCAGTTATTGGATTGATAGCGATTAACTATCATAAAGTAAGCGTGAATGACAGAATGAATGAAGCTCAGGAACGCAAGACTATGCATGAATTTACCATATGGCAGATAGGAGTACTGTTATTATGGTATGTGATAAATGTCTGGGTGGTTCAGAGATGGTAATATGGAAGATATAAAAGTCAGTATTATAACAGTCTGTTACAATAGCGAAAAAACAATAAAAAAAACGATAGAAAGCGTCTTGAATCAGACATATAACAATATTGAATATATTATTGTAGACGGAGCTTCATGCGATGGAACCCTTAATGTTATTGAAGAGTATCTAGAGGTGTTCCAAGGAAGACTAAGAGTTATTTCTGAGCCGGATGATGGAATCTACTATGCCATGAATAAAGGCATAGCAGTATCTTCGGGGGAACTTATTGGAATCATAAACAGTGATGATTGGTACGAAGAAAATGCTGTAGAAGAAATTGTGAAAGCATATTGGAATAATCATGATAATCCATATTCGATATATTACGGGAAAACAGGAATGGTCAATGATGGTGAACTGATCAGAGTCGAATCATCATCACATGAAAAACTAGAAGAAGAAATGATATCTCATCCCTCCTGTTTCGTAACAGCGAGAACTTATGAAGAATTTGGCAGATTCAGTACTGAATATCCATGTGTAGCAGATTATGATCTTATGTTAAGATGTTATAAATCTAGAGAGGTAAGCTTTATACCGATAGATTGTCATATAGCAAATTTTACGCTTGGAGGTATGTCTAGTACAGGAAAAGCATACATAGATCTTTTAAGATTAAAAAAGACTTATGGAAAGATGAGACATCTTGACGCCAATATTGAGATATTTAAAGCTAAACTTGCTGTTTTTATGGAAAAACATGGTTTCAAGCCAATACAATTAAGAAAGAGAAAAGAATGAGAAGAGCTCTTGTAACTGGAGGGACAAAAGACGATGTTGCTCCTATTGCTGTATTTATAAAGAATATTAAAGAGACTAACAGCCATCTATTTGACGAGATTGTAGTTTACCATGATGGTATTAAAACGAAAGATCAAGAGCTGATAAAAAGCATATACAACACCAAATTCATAGAATATACGTATAAGCCGAAGTCAAAGAACGATGAAGTTATTTCATATTTCTCGAGAATGGTTTACTGTAAATATGAATGTTTTGCGCTCCTGGACGATTATGATGAAGTAGTGTGGAGCGATTACGATGTTGTAGTACAGGGAAGGCTTGATGAGTTCTGCTCGATTAAAGATGATGAATTTAATATCCTAACCTGTGGAGATGGTTTGCGTAATTTTCTATATAAAGACATAATAAACAAGGAGATACTTGAGTACGATTTAGATTTGGCAGGTGTTTCAACACCGCTATTTGCTTTATCAAGTAAGTTAAAAGATTACGACGAAATATATAAATGGTGTTACGAGAAAACAACAGCATGGGGGGATGATTTTTATCTTCCGGAACAGTGTATATTCAGCATGGCTGTTCAGGAGTTTGGGATAAAAACTAAAAGATTTGAATTTGATGATTATGCATGCTTCCCGACCAAATCAAAAGGAGGGGAAAAGATAATTCATGCAGCAGGACCAGTAAAATTCTGGAACGGGATGAACAATGATACATGGAATCGGTTATATAACGAATGGTTGGAAATAGGAGGGACGAGATACAGTGATTTAAAAAAGAGAATGAAACGTAAATTGCTATTTGTATATACCAGATTACAAGGCATAAGATATAAAGAGCACGGATAAACCAGGAAGAATGAAGGATTTGAAACAATGAGTGATTTTGTATCGCTTATAATACCTGCTTACAATGAGGAGGTAATGATTCAAACTGCATATGAAGAAATTAGCCATGTCCTCGATGATATGGATGTGGATTATGAGTTTGTCTTTATTGATGATGGATCAACTGACGGGACGTATAACGAGATAAAAAGAATGCATGATGATGGAAATGCAAATATTCATTGTGTATCGTTTTCACGAAATTTTGGAAAGGAATCTGCAATATTCGCAGGCCTGAAGGAAGCAAAAGGAAATTGTTGTATTGTAATGGATTGTGATCTTCAGCATCCGCCTACAGTGATTCCTGAGATGTACAGGCTGTGGAAAGAAGGATTTGAGATTGTAGAGGGAGTAAAGAAAAATAGGGGTAAAGAAGGCCTTAGTTATAAATTGATGGCAAAGCTTTTTTATTCTATTATCAGTAGATGTTCTAATATTGACTTGAAAGATGCCTCAGATTTTGTGCTTTTAGACAGGGTTGTTATAGATTCTCTGTTATCCATACCTGAAACAACTCCATTTTTCAGAGGCCTATCTCGGTGGGTTGGCTTTAGAACAATGAAACTTCCTTTTGAGGTAGCAGAGAGACGTTTCGGAAAGAGCAAGTGGTCATCGCGTGGATTAATAAGATATGCTATACACAATATTACGATTTTTTCTGCTGATCCATTACAGATTGTAACAATTATGGGGGTTGTTTTCATAATAGGAAGTGTTCTTGTCGGTGGAGAAGCGTTGTATAGGTATTTTACTCATACCGCACTTGGCGGTTTTACTACAGTTATTGGACTATTGCTTCTTACGGGCGGACTTATTATGATCAGCCTTGGAATAATAGGAATCTATATATCTCAAATATATGATGAAGTAAAAAGACGACCACGATATTTGATAGATAAACGATTTTGAGGTTTTAGTAAATGAAGAACATTGAATTGCTTGATTGTACCCTTCGTGATGGAGGGTACGTCAATGATTGGGAATTCGGACATGACAATATCGTAATCCTCTTCGAGAGACTGGTAAGTTCCGAGGTTGATTATATAGAAATTGGTTTCATGGATGATAGACGTGTAATAGACGAAAACAGAAGCATTGCCCCAGGTACGGCTGCCATGAGTTCTATATATGAAGGCTTGGATAAGAAAAATGCTTTCGTAGTTGGTATGATTGATTACGGTACATGTGATATATCGCTTATACAGCCTCAAAAGGATACTATCATGGATGGTATCAGAGTTATATTTAAGAAACAGAAGATGCATGAAGCTGTTTCTTATATGAAACAGATAAAAGCGCTTGGATACAAGGTCTTTTGTCAGGCTGTGTCCATTACAAGTTATAATGATAGAGAACTTGAAGAGCTTATAGAACTTGTTAATGATCTTGATCCGTATGCATTTTCGCTTGTAGACACATATGGACTTTTGCATAAAGAACAGCTTATGCATTATTATAACTTTGCTAATATTCACTTAAATGAGGATATCAGGCTCGGTTATCATGCTCATAATAATTTCCAGCTTGCTTTTGCGAACTGTGTGGAATTAATAGAAACTGCTGATGATAGTAGGCAGATTCTAATTGATGGAACTTTGTATGGCATGGGAAAGAGTGCTGGCAATGCTCCCGTTGAACTTCTTGCCAACTATATGAACTCACATCTAGGTAAGCATTATCATGTCAACCAGATGTTGGAAGCTATAGATGTTACGATCATGGATATCTATAAGAAGGTACCATGGGGCTACAATATGAAGTTTTTTGTTTCTGCCTCAAATGATTGTCACCCCAACTATGTAACATTTCTTATGGACAAGAAAAAACTGTCCATGAGTTCGATAAATCATATCTTGGCTAAACTTGAGGGCGAGAAGAAACTTCTTTATGATCAGGATTATATAGAAAGCCTCTATCTACAGTATCAGAATAAAGAATGTGATGATACTGTAGATTTTAATGCGCTAAAACAACAATTATCAGGAAAGAATATACTTTTGCTTGCTCCAGGAAAAAGAATATATTCAGAGAAAGAAGCGGTAGATTCATTTATAGCAAGGAACAAACCAGTGATAATTTCTATTAACTTTATTCCTGAAGAGTATCCTGTGGATTATGCCTTTCTTAGCAATTCTAAAAGATATGTAGCTCAAGCAACCAAGATAAGTAAAAAGGACGTTAAGTTAATAGCTACATCTAATGTAACTAAGGCGGAAGGTTGTTTTGATTATGTATTCTCATGTAGTAAGTTGCTTGATGAAGAAGCTCTTATCCCTGATAATCCAATGATAATGCTTACAAAAATCCTTCGAGATATGGATATTAAATCGATAGCATATGCTGGTTTTGATGGGTATGAAAAGACAGCATTACCAAACTATGTCAATGCAAATATGGAGCACACATTCAGCAAGGAATTGGCGAAGGAGATTAACGAAGACGTTATAAAAGGATTAGAAAAACTCAGACTCGATATTCCGATTAAGTATATAACGACATCTTTGTATGAGAAATAAAAAGATGAAAATAAAAGTATCAGATTATATAGCACAATTTATGGTAGAACATGGTGTAAAGCATGTGTTTACAGTAACTGGTGGAGGAGCGATGCACCTTAACGATTCTTTGGGACACAAAGATGACTTGAGATGCATATACAATCATCATGAACAGGCATGCGCCATTGCTGCGGAAGGATATGCAAGATTATCGGGAAATGTTGCACTTGTCTGCGTAACATCGGGTCCCGGCGGAACCAATGCGATAACCGGAGTTGTAGGGGGATGGCAAGATTCCATACCGATGTTTGTGGTATCCGGACAGGTTAAAAGGGAGACGACAACAGCATGTACCGGTTCACCCGTAAGACAGCTGGGAGATCAGGAATTTCAGATAACGGACAGCGTGCGAAATATGACCAAATACGTCGTTATGATCACAGAGCCGTTAACCATAGCATATCACCTTGAAAAGGCTTGGTTTTTGTGTAATAACGGGCGCAAAGGGCCGGTATGGATAGATATACCATTAGACGTTCAGGCGGCCATAGTTGATACGGATGAATTGAAACACTATGGAGATGACTTTGAGATAGCGGGAGTAAAGTATGACGATAAGCCTGAAAGTGAAGTACCAGTTTACGATGACGCGGTCACCGATGAGATCATAGGTAAGATAAAAGCGGCTAAGAGACCAGTCATACTTGCGGGAACAGGAGTGAGGCTCGCAGGGGCTGATGAACTTTTGCTTAAAGCAGCGGATAAACTTGCTATTCCTGTTGTTACCGCGTGGAACGCGCATGATCTCATGGCGGATGATAACCCTTATTATTGCGGAAGACCCGGAAGCGTTGGAACCAGAGGTGGCAACTTTGTTGTCGGAAACAGTGATCTTCTTCTGGTACTCGCATGCAGGCTCAATATAAGGATGATTACCTACAATTATAAGGAATTTGCCAAGAATGCTTACAAGATAATAGTTGATATAGATCCGGCAGAGTTAGACAAACCTACCACAAAACCTGATATGCCGGTAAATGCGGATGTTAAGGATGTACTGACATCCATTGTGGGCAGCCAAAGTGATCCGGGAGATCATGTTGAATGGCTTGCATGGTGCAAAGCTGTTGACGACAGATATCCCGCAGCACTGCCTTCATATTACGGAAGTGATAGGCTGAATCCCTACGTGTTTATAAAAGAATATTCGAAAATTCTTGATAGTGATGATGCAGTCATATGCGGCAATGGCGGAGCGTGTGTTATCACATTCCAGGCTACTGTCATAAAGCAAGGACAGAGATTGTTTACCAATTCGGGCTGTGCAGCAATGGGTTACGGATTCCCAGCGGCTTTGGGTGCATGCGTTGCAAGAAACGGCAAGAGAACAATCTGTATCGACGGTGACGGTTCATTTATGATGAATATCCAGGAGCTTCAGACAGTCAGATACAACAATCTGAACCTGAAGATTATCATCATGAATAATAATGGTTATCATTCGATCAGACAGACACAGACAAATCTGTTCAAGCCGCCGCTTGTGGGCGTATGTGAGGGTAATGGTGTGAGCTTCCCAGATTTCAGTAAAGTTGCTTATGCATTTGACATACCATATGTTAAGATAGATAAGGAGGAAGATATCGAGCAGGTTATAACTAATCTGCTTGATTCGGAAGGACCGTACATATGCGAAGTATTTGTTGATGAAAAGCAGAACTTTGAGCCCAAATTATCCTCTAAAGTACTTCCGGATGGAAGGATAGTATCACCTGAACCGGATGATATGTATCCTTTTCTAAGCAGGGAAGAATATGAGAGCAATAAGATTAGTGATTGAAAGGTTGTAAGAATTTTCAATGTAAAAGCAATCCACTAATGCAGAATGCATAGAATAGATACTTGAAAATGAGTACGTGAAGGTGTTTGAACTGAATCTAGCAGATTATGCGAAACTTGATGCTGAGAAGTGCTAGGAATTATCCGAAAATAGTAGCAGATATGACCATTTATACGTTGGGCAAGGAAGAGATGATTTGTATCAGAATATTTTTTCGCCTGACAAGAATTATAGAAGTATTGTAGAGTATGAGACTGTGCGGTTGTGATAAAAAGGTTCGAGACTATAGATCAAGGTTTCACGGATATCTGCATTAGGACATTGCGAGAGTTTTGAATTTAGGATTTTCGAAAATATGATCATGGACATCTGAAAGTCGATAAAACAGTGACTTTTGTTAATTGTTTTTGAATCAGAAACAAAAAAGTGGAGAAAAAATATTGGAGATAACAGCAATTACATATTCAAATGACAAATTCAGAAAGGCTGCAAAACTGAATATCAAGACAGCCGTTAAATATGGGAAAGTAGATAGAGTGGTAAAATATGAACCTAAAGATATTGATAACGAGTTTTTAACGAAAAATCAAATGATTCTTGAACAAAAAAAAGGCAATGGATATTGGTTATGGAAACCATACTTTATTTACAAATCGTTGCTTGAGATGAAAGAAAATGACTATTTGATTTACACAGACGCAGGCATATTATATATGGAAGATGTACATTTGCTGATAAATATTATGAAGAGAGATAAAACTGACAAGATGTTTTTTCAGATGGAGAATATTAGAAATGATGCTAGTTATACAAAAAAGGATGCTTGGATATTGATGAATGGCGATTATCAGAAGGACGCTTTTTCAGCACAAGTCTTAGCGGGTATAATACTACTTCAGAATAATATATCTAATCGTAATCTAATAGGAGAATGGCTCGAATACTGTTGTGATCCAAGAATTATAATGGATAAAAAAAGCGAGTTGGGCGAAGAAAATATGGATTTTATTACGCATAGACATGATCAATCCGTATTAAGTTTGTTGCTAAAAAAATATGGTGTAGACAAATATAGGGATCCATCTCAATGGGGAGCGAGGGAACATGAAAATGAATTTCCCAAAGATGTTAGAGACAGAAGCACATTTCCACAGATGTTCAATGTCCATAGGATGCCGAACGTTTCCAATATTGTACAGGTGAAATTGCTGCAAACGGAATTTATGATGAAAGTGAAGTACAAGCTATACTTACATCAAATAGAGAAAAACAACAGGGTTAATTATGATAGGAGGATGAGGTAATATGTCAGGTTGTATTTTGTGTGGATCAAGGACAAGTATTATTGAGGAGTATAATACAGAGGATTTTATTAGGGGTTATATGCATCACTACGGTGAAGCACCAGAGAATTTATTCAGAGATAGTTATAAAATGCGTATTTGTGATAAATGTCATTTACTATTTGCTGATCCGTTAAAGCCTGGGTCAAATGAATACTACAAATGGGTTACTAAGCATGATTCATATTATACTAAAGATAGGTGGGAATGGCATAAAATATCAGAACACCTTAAGAGAACGGCGGGAGAGAAAAATAAGATTAAAATGCTAGAAGTAGGTTGTGGCAAGGGTTACTTCTTGGATTTTATAAAAAAATACAATCCTAATGTTAAATGTATTGGCGTTGATATGACTAAGGATTCGGTTGATGAATGCATTTCGAAAGGGCACGAAGTTTTTTGCGGTACGCTTGAAGAATTTTTAGAGGAGAATCCGAATGAAAAGTATGATTACGTATTATCTTTTCATTGCTTGGAGCACGTGTTTAATCCCAAGCAATACTTATACGAAATGCTGGAAGTGTGTACAGATAATGGTTTATGTATTAACTCTATTCCTTATACTACGTTAAGCAAACAACCCTGGTGGGATGTGTTAAACAGTCCGCCGCATCATATGACAAGATGGAATATAGATGCAATAAAAGAGTTGGCAACACAATTAAACTGTAATATTGAAATAATGGCTGATGATTCATTCAATCCGTATATGGAGACTATCAATATGTTGAAGTTATTACACTGGCCGGTGTACAAACAACCAGGTTGGAGATTTATAGATAAATATATTAAATGGCGATATTCAACAGAATTTAAAAAAGAACTTGAAAGAAACTTAAACCGAGATAAAATCATGTGTTCTTCAGAAATAGGGGGAGAGATTAGAAGAATTACTGTTCCATGGCATATTACTATGATTTTTCGTAGATAATTTGATTGAATTTTGAACCCAAGACTTAAGTTATTCCTACGTAAAGCACTGATAAGAGTATCTTAATGGATTAAGAAATCTATGATTATTAAACTTCTCGTCTGATGTATGAGTTGGCTTAATAAGAAACGTAATTCTTTTAGGTGTTCTAATGGTTATATAAATGGACAGAGATAAAAAGGATATAGCAAAGTGGCTACACTTTGAAAGACGTAATTATATAATAAGGTATCTGAGATACAGAAGAAATCAAATATCAGAGAAGATATTTGGGCACGAGTACTGGCCACTTCCATATTTTGAAGCGGGGCACAGATTGCTTTCCATAGATGCTACAAATAGAATCATATCTGAAGCCATAGAGAAACAGGAACCCTTCTGGGTGGGAAGATGGGGCGGTACCGAAATGAATATGGTATATGAGTTCCTTCGTCATGACTTGATACCTGATTATGATAATAGGGTGGATGCTACAAACAGATTATGCGAATTATCAGGCTTTTTTCCAAATGATGTTAACCTGGGTGAAAAATTTGTAAGAGCGATATTGGAAAGTAGTAAGAATATTGATCTTCAAGCGATGTGGGGAAGATATATGGCTGATTATATATATCATACGTATCAGCCGCAGGCGATGCTTACAAGGCTTGATAATATAGAACCATGGAATCTGTACCTTAAAGGTAGTAAGGATATTCCGTGGACAAGTAAACTAAAAAGAAAAAAAGTATTACTGGTTCATCCTTTTTCCGCTTCTATAGCAAAACAATATGAGATGAATAGAGAAAAGATATTTAACAGGATATATGATGCTGATGATATCCTTCCAGAATTCGAATTGCATATCATCAAAGCTGTTCAAACACTGGCGGGTGAACACAATCCGCGGTTTGATACGTGGTTTGATGCGTTGGAGTGGATGAAAGATGAGATTAAAAAATCAGATTTCGATGTAGCAATTATCGGTTGTGGAGCATATGGATATCTTCTTGCTGATGAAGTTAAAAGGATGGGGAAGGTAGCTGTGCATCTTGCCGGGGCAACCCAATTGTTGTTTGGGATAACGGGTAAAAGGTGGGAAACAGAACATATTTATAAAGAGTTCAGAGAAAAAGTAATAAATGAATATTGGGTAAGACCGGATAAAACGGAAACTATTGTAAATGGAAAAAGAGTAGAGAATGCATGTTACTGGTGATCTCAAAGATATCAATGTGTTTACTGGCAAATCAAAAGAGTAACTGATAACGTGGAATAATTAGATTATATGAAATCACTTATTATCAATATAAGAACATTTGTTATAATGTTTAAACAGTTGTTAAGTATATTGGAACGTAGACAACGCTTACAAAGTGTTTTTTTGCTTGTAGGCGTGTTTGTGTGTGCAATGTTGGAAACCCTGGGAATCAGCGCCGTGATTCCGTTTGTGGTGATGCTTTTTTCGCCGGAAGAAATGATGACAAACCATTATGTTAGTAGTATTGCGGTGTGGTTGAAGGTGGATTCATACGTTGAATTATTGATAGTAACTGCAACCATGATAGTTACAGTATATCTTATCAAGAATGTTATGTTGCTAGTTTTTCAATATTTTCAGGGCCGATTTCATAACGAGATAGAAAGGGATCTCATGAATAGGCAATACAGAATGTTTATGCGTAGACCGTATGAGTACTACCTTAATGTCAATACGGCAGAGGTGATTAGAGGACTGGATAGAGATATAACCCAAGTTGCGCAGGTATTGGATGGTTTTACAGGGTTGGCATCTGAGGCTGTCACGGTATGTATGATAGGCGCATTTATAATAATTATTGATCCAATTATATCAATTATGCTTATACTAATGTCGATATTGATATCATTGGTAATTGTTGGTGTATTTAAAAAAAGGACAGCGTATTTGGGTGAACAGTGCCGAGATATTTTTTTGAGGCGATCAAAGATTACATTGGAATCGGTTGGCGGATACAAAGAAATATCTATATATCAGAAGAAGGGTTATTTTATAGATAAATATACGGAGGTTAATAATACCGCGAGTAAACTCAACACCCAGTACATGTTGATAATGAAAATACCATCCAGGCTGATAGAGACGGTGTTTGTAACGTGCCTTTTGGGGGTGACTTGTGTAAGAATAGGTATAGGAGGAGATAACACAAAGTTTGTTGCACTTGTGGGCACGTTGGCTGTTGCTTCTATTCGAATACTTCCCGCGATTTCTAGTATTTCAAGCTATATTAATCTTTTGATATATAATAGAAAGGGATTAGAGTCAGCTTATAACAATATAAAAGAAGTTCAAAATGAAAGGAGAATGAATCATAATCAATTATTGGCTCTGACGGATCAAATAAGAGATTCTGAGTTCAGCGAAAGAATATCCATAAGAAACGTAAGTTTTAAATATAATAAAAGCGATCAGATGATCTTGAGCGACGTATCACTTGATATTAATCGTAATGAATCGGTTGCTTTCATAGGGGAATCCGGAGCAGGGAAATCTACTCTGTTGGATGTTTTGTTGGGACTTTTGAAGCCACAAGCTGGTGGAATATACATGGATGATAAAAACATAGAGGATATTCCCTTTGCGTGGGCAAAAGCAGTTGGATATGTTCCGCAGAATGTATATCTTCTGGATGATACAATCAGGAGAAATATTGCATTTGGAGTAGAAGAGAATCAGGTAGATGACAAAAGAATTTGGGAATGTTTAAAAGAGGCCAGTCTTGATGAATTTGTTAACGGACTTCCGCGAAAACTTGATACAACTGTTGGAGACAGAGGGGTCAGATTCTCCGGTGGGCAAAGACAAAGAGTGGCAATAGCCAGGGCGTTGTATCATAACCCACAGATACTTGTGCTGGATGAAGCTACATCTGCCTTGGATAATGAGACAGAAAAAGAAGTAATTCAGGCGATAAATGATCTGCAAGGGAAGATAACTATAATAATTGTTGCGCATAGGCTTACGACAATTGAGAATTGTGATTCAATATATAAAGTTGAGAATGGAAAGGTGAAGAGATTATAGAATGTACACAAGTTTCTACACTTCCGACGAATTAAAAGACATAGGCTTTTCTTCTTTTGGACATGATGTCCTCATAAGTCGAAAGGCCAGTATATATAGTCAGGATAGGATATCTTTGGGAAATCACGTGAGAGTTGATGATTATTGTATTCTTTCCGGCAGCATAACTACAGGAAACTATATACATATCTCTGCATATACGGGGCTGTATGGTGGTAAGGAAGGGATTATACTGCAAGACTATGCTACAATTTCTTCGAGGTGTGCTATATATGCTGTAACAGATGATTATTCAGGTGAGTTTATGACCAATCCCATGATCCCTGTGGAATACACAAATGTCACTGATAAGCGGGTTAAGATTGACAAATATGCCATAATTGGGACAGGATCAACTGTACTTCCCGGAGTGGAGTGTGGAGAAGGGGTTGCGGTAGGAGCAATGTCTCTTGTCAACAAATCACTTGAGGCATGGAAAATGTATGCCGGAATTCCTTGCAGGTATATCAAAGACAGAAGTAAAGAATTATTGAAGTATGAAAAAATGCTAAGAGAGAAAGAAAATACAGATGGATAAAATCCTTGTAACCAAGGCAACATTGCCTCCAATAGAAGAATATATAGAAGAGATAAAAAGCATATGGGACAGCCATTGGCTGACCAATATGGGTGATAAGCATGTTGCATTTCAGAAACAACTGGAAGAGTATTTGAAGGTGCCGCATGTAGAACTTATGGTTAACGGGCATATGGCTCTTGAATTGGCAATACAGGCTTTTGAGCTGGAAGGAGAGGTTATCACTTCGCCTTTTACATTTGCTTCTACGACTCATGCTATAGTTCGCAATGGTTTAATACCTGTTTTTGCAGATATAAAAGAAGATGATTGTACTTTGGATCCTCAAAAGGTTGAAAGTCTTATAACGGATAAAACCTGTGCGATATTGCCCATTCATGTTTATGGCAATATATGTGATGTTGAAGCCATACATGATATTGCACAAAGGTATGGTCTTAAGGTAATATATGATGCGGCTCATGCATTTGGAGAAGAATACAATGGTATAGGAGTTGGTGTTTTCGGCGACGCATCCATGTTCAGTTTTCATGCAACCAAAGTATTCAATTCCATAGAAGGCGGGTGCCTATGCTTTAGCGAGGATGGGTATAAAGACAAACTTTATAATCTTAAGAATTTTGGGATTAGAGGGCTTGAAGTGGTTGAATCTGTAGGTGCCAACGCCAAGATGAATGAATTTCAGGCAGCCATGGGCATATGTAACTTAAGACATCTGGATGAGAATATACAATTGCGAAAAGCAATCGTTCACAGATATCAGGAACGACTGAGTGATGTTGAAGGAATCAGAATCTGGAAAGAACAATCAAAAGTAAAACATAATTATTCGTATTTTCCGATATTTGTTGATGAAAAAGGATATGGGATGAACAGGGATGCATTGATTGAAGTTCTCGATAAAAATGGAATAGGTGCAAGGAAGTATTTTTATCCCCTGACAAGCGAATTTGATGCATATAAGGGGATGTTTGATGTCAAGCGGACCCCAGTGGCTTTCAGATTATCAAATCAGGTTATGACACTACCTTTGTATCCGGAACTTCAAACAGAAATAGTGGATTATATATGCGATATTATAGTGTATAATGTAGCCAGAAACTGATATGACAGGGAAAGACTCATCTATCTATATGAAAGAGATCAAGGTATCAGTTGTAACTGTTTCATATAACAGTTCGAAAATTTAAAAAGAGCAATTAAAATTATAATAAATCAGACTTATGAAAATATCGAATACATTATAGTTGATGGAACATTAACAGATGGAATAGTAGATATTGTTAAGAGTTATGAGGACGCTTTTTACGGAAGGCTAAAGTGGTTTTCAGAGTTTGAGGATGGGATATATTATGCCATGAATAATGAATACGTATGGCTACAGGTGAACTTGTGGGCATAATAACAGCGATGATTGGTATGAGCAAGATGTTGTCTCTGAGGTTATTAAGGCATATGGTGAAGAAAATTTCAGATTTCTGTATAGAAAGATGTGTACATGGAACGGAGATACAAAAAGTGCGTGTTGTGGAAATCCCATGAAACGCTTGAGGGGGGATGATCGTACATCCCACAAGTTTATAAGCTAAGCCATATATGATGATATCGGTATGGGTGATACTGTTTACAGAAGCATGGCTGATTATGACTTTATGCTTAGAATGTATCATGGAGATGGAGTTATCTTTAAGTCAATTGATGAGGTTATCGCAATTATACCATGTAAGGAATGAACGGTATGGGAAAGGCAAGGGTAGAACTGTTCAGACGGTAGAAACACTATAACCTTATTGGCATATAGCAATAAATAGGTTTATGTTTCAAGACTGAGTATACAGGATATTTCGTGAAAAAAGAATTAACGTATTACTGATGATCGGTCGGTATGGTTCACGTGGCGAAAAAACGTCCGGTGGAATATTCATTATGAGCAGGAAGTTGAACTGAATAAATACTTTAATTGTGCCACATATTACTCCCTTATGATCGGTTAATCGCAGAAGATGTGGTTGCGAGAGATGATTGGGGGCATAATTACCTATCGTTTGAAGTATAAACTAGAGAATAAGGTCAGAAATCGTATCAATATGTATAAAGCCATAAAAAAGATTGTCAGGGAGTTAAACCTAATATCATTCATGGTAATGTTGCTACTGAAGCAAGTAGATTCGTATTAATTTGGAACAAATGTTCTGTGTTTCTGAAATTATATCTGAACATTCTGCAGTTGAGAATTTCAAAGTGACATTATTTCCGTATCATATACATGCCAACAGAGAATACAAACACAGTAATTACAACACTTGTGTGTCGGATCATTTATCTGAAAAACTAAAAGATTTTTTCAAAAGTATGAGTATAATATGGTGTACGATGGGATAATGCCTGCAGACAGGATTTTTATCTGGGAGAAACAAGATTACGGAAAAGAAGGACATATAAATATAGCCTGTGTAGCAGGATTCTACGATAGATATAAAAAGGCGCGCAGTATCGCCTGTCGGTTTATAAACACTCTGTTGAAGATGAAGAAAAGGGATATCTTCATATCATCGGTTATGGACTAGGGATTGATGAATTCAAGCGTATGGCAGAGAAAACTGGCATTGCCGATAGTATATGTTTCTGTGGTGGATGCGACAGAGGTAAAGTATATAATATAGTTTCGGATGCTAGCTTTATAGTATAAACCAGTTTGGTGGAATCTTTTGGATGTTCGGTCGCTTAAGGCGTTATGTTCGGAAAACCCGCTGTTGGAACAAGGTGCGGCGGTTAGAATCTATCATTGCTGATAATACGGGATTGCTTATGTATACTCAAGGTGAAGACGGGATATATGAGGTGACAAACGATAATCCACAAGTATAAAGACTATGAATCGAATGAATTAAGTATAATTGTGATAGAAAAGTTTTCTATAGAAACTATCACAAAGCAGTATTTGGATATATAGAATAGAATTCTATAAAGTTGACGCATATGCTTTATTAGAGTAAAATATTTTAATGTATTTTGCTCTATTTTATTGTATTTAAGGCGTACAAATAGATTAATTATTCTGAGGTAGTCGGAATCGGGAGTTGTTCTTGAAAGTAACGGTCGCTACAGTTTGTTATAATTCCATAGATGTTATAGAGGACACTATAAAATCCGTAGTTTCCCAGACATACGATTATATTGAATATATCATTGTTGACGGCGCTTCCGATGATGGAACAATGGATGTTGTTGAGCGTTACAAAGATGATTATTGTATAGTGACAATATCCGAACCGGACAAGGGTCTTTATGATGCTATGAATAAGGCTACATGGCTTGCTACAGGAGATTATATCTTGTTTATGAATAGCGGTGATGTATTTGTGGACAAGGATGTAATAAAGGATTTATCTGTAATACTTGCAGAAGGTCATGAGTTGGTTTTTGGTAATGCGATTAGGAATAAGCCTCAAGGTCAGGTAATTGAAAAATATCATGGCAAGCATAAGATCATGACACTGTTGCTTCAGGGCAGGATGATGTGTCATCAGTCTGTGTTCACAAGAATAGATATTATGCGACAATATGGATTTGATCTGAAATACAGCATAACTGCTGATTATGATTTTATTATGCGGATGATGCGTGATAAAAGAGATATTGTATATATAGATAGAACAGTAAGCATAGTTGATAACGTTAATGGTATCAGTTCATCAAAAGGGAATTTTGCGATAATGAGGAAGCAGGATGACGATAGTCTCAAAGCTAACTTTCCGGTATGGTATATGATAGTCACACCCATAAAAAGGTTGAAAAGGTTGTTCAGATGAATTCCAATATAGATTTCTCAATTATAATTCCGCATTACAACATACCTGATATGCTTGAGAGGTTACTTAAAAGCATACCGCAAAAGGATAATATAGAAGTTATAGTTGTAGATGATAAGAGTGATAAGAATCTTGATAGATTAGAACTTCTTAAGCAGAATTATTCAAATGTTATATTTCTGGATAATACTTTGTCTAAAGGCGCAGGGAACAGTAGAAATATTGGGATGTCCAATGCTAAAGGGAAATGGATATTATTTGCGGATGCAGATGATTACTTTACGGATGATTTTTACGAAATCATATCAAAACACGTCGATAATAAAGACGATGTGATATTCTTTTTTCCAACAAGCGTTGATTTGAAAACAGTTAAAGAAACAGGTAGACATATTGAGTTTTGTAAAGTACTTAAACGTTATTTGGATTATCCCGTTAAGAAGAATGAATTAAGTTTAAGATTCGAGTTGGTGTCGCCATGTAGCAAACTCATAAGACGCGATCTAGTATTACAACATGGTATACAGTTTGAAAACATCCCTGTTGCAAATGATGTTATGTTCTGCAGAAAGTTGGGATTGCATTCGAAAAGCGTTGGAGTTTCCCAAGAAATTATATATGTTATAGTTTCTCGCGAAGGAAGTCTGACTTCTGGATTTGATGAAAGACTTTTTGACATAAGACTAGATACATTTATAAGAAGCGGAGTTTTTGTGAAGAATAATGTTGACTCTGAAACATGGAAATTACTTCATATGAATGGGTCGTATTTTTTGCATGTTGCAAGAGTTAATCAACTTGGAATAAAGAAAGTAATTGAGATTATATGCAAGTTGATGCATGCTGCAATATACATAAGATAACATAAATCAAAAATCCAAATTGGAGGCCGATTATGATATATGCACCGGTGATAATACCTACACTCAATAGAATCGAGCATCTAAAAAGGTGCATAGAGTCGTTAAAAAATAATAATTTTGCGATATTTACGGAATTGTATATTGCTTTAGATTATCCTCCATCAGATAGGTATGTGGAAGGTTATAATAGGGTGAGGGCGTATCTTGAAGAAGGTATCGAAGGATTCAAGGAAGTTCATCTGATAATCAGGGATAAGAATTATGGTCCAATTCTAAACGGAAGAGATCTAGAGCGAATTATATTAGAAAAATATGATCGATATATCTTTACTGAAGATGATAATGAATTTTCTCCTTGCTTTCTTGAATATATGGACACCGGGTTGGAAAGATATGAAAACGATCATGATATAATAGCAATATGCGCTGACAGAACAACTTTCAGCGATTATGATACATCTGCTGATCTGGTAAAAGCAACATATTTCAGTGCTTACGGATACGGAACTTGGAAATCAAAGATTGAGGATATAAATAGAACAATAAACAGAGAATATATCGAAAGTATATGTTGTAGTAGGTCAAAGATGCGTAGGTTGAGAGAGAATGATATTAGAACGGTATCTTTTCTTGCATCAACCTTGTTACGTAAAGAACCTATATATCAAACTGAAACAGGAGAAGTTCCTTTGATTGATACATCTTATATGATATATGCTTGTGCAGAGCAGAAGTATTCAATTTTCTGTCCTAAAACAATGGTCAGAAACTGGGGATATGATGGAAGTGGTGCAAATTGTGTTGAAGACAGACCTATGACACATAAAAGAGAAATAGTAGGAGATAAAGCGTATAACGTTAATGAAAAAAAAGTGGTTAAAGCAAATGCTTGTCCGAAATGGGGGCTGAAACGGGGGATTTTTACCCTTTCCGCTATATTTCGTATATTTATATGGAGACTTATCTCAAAACATAGGTTGATAGATTAGTAGCCATATGGGATGGGCATTACTTCGAGTTCATTTAGAACTGTTTGGTGATGAACTTTAATTGGTATATCCATAAATATTTTATAGCTGCTTTATATGAGATAAGCATAGTGCCATAACTTCAGGTCATTCATTAGGAGAAATAAAAATGTATAGGTTTTTCTGAAGAAAACACTTGACGATATGGAGAGTTATTGGAATTGTACTAGACAGGAGATGTTTGGGGACAATTAACGCTAACTGATAAAACAAGCAGTATAAAAACGAAATACAAATAGACAAACAAATTAGAGTAAAAAAAGACGCAAAACCATTGATGATCTTTTTTTGCACCGACTATATGGGGATTTCGCATGAAGGATTTGGTGATAGTTGGCAGTGGTGGCTTGGCAACTGAGATTAAATGGCTTGTTGATGAAATCAACTTAAAAAAGAACGTCTGGAATGTCTTGGGCTGGATATCTAATGACACAATAGGCAAGGAAATATATGGTATTCCGGTTTTAGGAGGCGATGCATGGTTGATTAATCATCAAAAACCGATAGATGTTGTTGTGGCAATAGGTGATGGAAAAATAAGAAAAAAACTTGTGAAACAATATAAATGTAATCAGAACATAACTTTTCCCAGTATTATTCATGAGTCTGTTATTAAAAGTCCTGAAGTGCGTATTGGAGAGGGGTGTATAGTTATGCCTCAAACTAGCATGACCATAAATATTTCAATAGGTGATTTTTGTGTAATAAATCCGGCATGTACAGTTGGACATGATTGCGTGATTAAAGATTGTGTTACGGTTTTCCCCGGAGCTCATATTTCCGGAAATGTTAAGCTGGGAGAATGTTCAAGTATAGGAGCCGGCGCCAATATTATTCAGGGAAAAATGATAGGAGCCGGCGCGTTTATAGGAGCTGGTGCAACTGTTATAAATGATATACCGGAGCATAAAACGGCTGTTGGAGTGCCAGCACGTATTTTGGAGAAGGAAGATGAACAGCAAGACACTTATTGTAGCTGAAGCAGGCGTCAATCACAACGGAAGCCTTGAAACAGCGAAAGAACTTGCAAAAGTGGCACTCGAATGTGGTGCAGATATAATCAAATTTCAAACTGCTAAACTTGATTCATTGGTTTCAAAACAAGCCATGATGGCAGAATACCAAAAAAAGAATTTTGGTAAAGATATGAGCCAAAAGGAAATGCTTGCCAAATTGTTATTGTCTTATGAAGAATTTGAAGAGTTGGCAGCGTATTGTAGGAGCATAGGGATAAGATTTCTATCTACGCCATTTGATATAGAGAGTATACATTTTTTAAAAAATCTTGGAGGTGATTTATGGAAAATACCTTCTGGAGAGATAACCAATTATCCGTATCTGCTTGAGATTGCTCATACGGGTGCCCCTATTATTCTTTCAACAGGCATGAGTGACTTGAATGAGGTAAGAGAGTGTTATGAATTGCTTAAGAATAATGGAGCAGGAAGCATTACTCTGTTACACTGTACAACGCAGTATCCCACTGGGTTTGAAGATGTTAATCTTCGCGCCATGCTTACTTTGATGCAGACATTTGGATGTGAGGTTGGATATTCAGATCATACCAATGGAGTTGAGATACCTGTGGCGGCGGTAGCTATGGGAGCGAGTGTCATCGAAAAGCACTTCACACTCGACAGAAATATGGAAGGACCGGATCATAAAGCTAGTCTTGAACCCGTCGAGTTAAAGGATATGATAACTATGATAAGGCATGTGGAATCTTCCATGGGAACAGGCATAAAAGAACCCAGAGAAACCGAGAAAGCGAATATAGTAGTTGCCAGAAAGAGTATAATAGCAGCTTGTCCGATAAAAAAAGGCGAGTTATATACGGAAGAGAATCTTACAACCAAAAGGCCGGGGAATGGGATTTCACCAATGAGATGGAATGAAGTGATAGGTTCTGTGGCAAAAAGAGATTTTGAAGAGGATGAATTGATAGAAATATAGTATGAAAAAAATAGCAGTTATAACATCCACAAGAGCTGATTATGGATTACTTCAACCTTTAGTTATAGAACTTCGAAAGAAAGAAGATAACAATTTCAAAGTAGAATTTGTTGTTACCGGCACACATCTTTCGGAAGAATATGGTTATACGGTAAATGAAATCGAAAAAGCGGGAGTCAGAATTGATAAGAGAGTATCAATCGGTGTAGGAACGTTAAATGCATTGAATATAGCACAAAATGAGGCCGATGCCGTTGTAAGATTTACAGAGCTGTTTGAAAAGGAAAAATATGATGCTATCTGTATTCTTGGAGACAGATATGAGATGCTTATGGTGGCAATAGCTGCACTCAATACAAATACACCTGTGTTCCATCTATGCGGAGGTGACACCACAGAAGGAGCAGTTGATGAAGCTATACGTCACGCGATAACCAAGATGAGTTATCTGCATTTTGTTACCAATGAGGAAAGCAGAAAAAGGGTGATACAGTTGGGGGAAAGCCCGGATAGAGTGTTTAATGTGGGTTCTACCAGTATAGATAACATCAAAAAGCTTGATCTGTTAGAAAAAAAAAGTGTACTTGAATCTATAGGACTTGATGATTGCAATTATATTGTTGGGACATATCATCCGGTTACATTGGAAGACGGTGATGTTGAAAAAGATATAATGGAATTTATACATGCGCTGGAAGAGTTTAGAGATATAAGATTTATAATCACCAAATCGAATGCTGATAAAGGAGGGCAATATATAAATGAAGTTTTTGACAGAGAATCACATTGCGTGGATAATTTGTCGGTTTACGATTCTCTTGGTGTTGTAAAATATCTATCTCTTATGAAACATGCTATATGTGTTATAGGTAATTCGTCCAGTGGAATCATAGAGGCGCCGGCGATGCATGTAACAACAATTAATATAGGCGATAGGCAGAAAGGAAGAGCACAGTGTGACAGTATCATTAATTGTGGTAAGAGAAAGGAAGAGATAATAGCAACGATTAAAAATGTTATCAAAGGACGATATAAAGAAAAAACACTAAATGCCGTTAATCCTTATGGAAATGGAGATGCCGCGATTCAAATTAGTGATATAATAAGTAAAGTACTAGATAATAAAGATATAGAGTTGAAAAAAGCGTTTTACATTTATGATACGTGAGTTGTTGATAGGAGGAAACAAATGATTAGATATTGTGCAAAATGCGTGATGCCAAGTACAAGACCGGGAATAATCTTTAACGAAAAAGGGACATGTTCTGCGTGCCAATCATTCGAAAGAAGGAAGGCAATTGATTGGAATGCTCGATTTAAAGAACTGGAAGTACTATGTGATAAATATAGAGGGATGAATGGTGATGGCTATGACTGCGCCATAGCAGTTAGCGGCGGAAAAGATTCGCATTATCAAGTGTATTTGATGAAAGAAGTCATGAAAATGAATCCTATATTATTTAGTGTCGAGGATAATTTCGAAATGACTGAAGCCGGAAAACACAATATAAAAAATATATCAGAAGAATTCGGGTGTAATATTATAAGCATTAAGCCAGATATTAAGACTCAGAAAATATTGATGAGGTATACTTTTGAGAAATACGGTAAACCTACATGGTTTATAGATAGATTAATATATACATATCCAATGATTATGGCATTAAAGTTTAACACACCACTTTTAGTTTACGGTGAAAATGTAAGTTACGAATATGGTGGTAGTGATTATGAGGAAACCTACTCGGCTCGTGATCAGATTAATAATGGAGTAGCTAGTGATATAGATTACGATGAATTGTGTTCATTGGATGGAGTAGATATGAAGACTCTTTTTTTGACAAAGGCTCCATCAAGGGAAGAAATAGATAAACTCGATCCTATGTACGTCTCATATTTTGTTCAGTGGAACAGTGTCAGCAATTACTACTTTGCAAAGAAAAGAGGTTTTCATGATTTGGAACATGAGTGGATAAGAACGCATCATATAGAGAACTTCGATCAAGTTGATAGTAGAGCTTATTTAGTGCATTCTTGGTTGAAGTATCCTAAGTTTGGGCATGCTTCGGCTACTGACTATGCCTCTAGGTTTGTCAGATATGGGATGATGACAAGAGAAGAAGCTATAAATGCAGTTAAAGAGCATGATGGAAAACTTGATCCTCTAGCAGTAAGAGATTTTTGCGATTTTTTAGGATATAGTGAATCGGAATTTTGGAGCATAGTAGATAAATTATACAACAAAGATTTGTTTAAAAAAGATAGTATGAACGAGTGGATTTTAAAAAATCCGGTTTGGGATAATTAGCGTTAATTATGCATTCTTATACAAGATGTTTTCATTAAGAGGATATATAGTAATGGTAAAATATACTGATATAATAACAAATAATTTAGTAAATGGTTATATTACCGTTATAGAGGCGATAAAACAACTTGATGAATGTGAAATTAAAGTATTATTTATTGTCGATAACAATAACAAAATAGAAGCATCATTAACAGATGGAGATATTAGGAGAGCTATTTTAAAGGGTATATCTCTGGATACCCCTATTTCCGAGGTTGCAAATTACAATCCTTCTTGTTTGCTTTCTTTCGAAAGGGAAGAAGCTGAGACAATAATCAAGAGTAAGATGATTGAAGCAATCCCGTTACTGGATGAATATGATAGAGTTACAAGCATAGCATATTATGGTTTCGATTCAGAAGAGTGTAACCCAATTGTTGAATGTCCAGTAGTCATAATGGCTGGTGGTAAGGGGAAAAGACTCTTTCCGTATACAAAAATATTGCCAAAGCCACTCATACCGATTGATGATACACCTATATCTCAACGTATTATTGAGGCTTTTATCAAACTTGGATGTAAAGACTTTCATATTATAGTAAACTATAAAAAAAATATGATAAAAGCATACTATGCTGATGCTGGAATTGATGCGAAAATATCATTCGTTGATGAGGATACGCCTTTAGGAACTGGAGGTGGATTGAAGCTTCTTGAAGGTAAATTGGATGAAACCTTCGTGTTAACAAATTGTGATATCTTAATTATGGCAAATCTTTCGGATATCATAGAACATCACAGAAATCAGCATAATTCAGTTACCATGGTATGCTCACTTAAAGATTTTGAGATACCATATGGCGTTGTTAATTTCGAGGAAGGCGGAGAAATAAAATCGTTTGAAGAAAAACCAAAGATGAGTTTCTTTACAAATACCGGATATTATATTCTTGAACCGGAAATCATGAATTATATCAATGATAATGAGGTTATAGGTATGCCTGATATTATAGAAAGAATGAGAACGGATGGAAAAAAAGTAGGGATATATCCTATAAGTGAGAGTTCATGGTTAGATATGGGACAATTTGATTCTATGGAAGGCATGGAACGTAGACTCAAAGAGTTAAGGATGGATTGAATTTGGTTATATCATTTGACGGGGATAAGTTATAGTGAGTAAAAAGGTTTTGGTAACAGGTGCGGATGGGTTTATAGGAAGTCATTTAACCGAAGAATTGGTAAAAAAAGGATATGAAGTAAGAGCTTTTTCCTTCTATAATTCATTTAACAGATGGGGATGGTTGGATACACTTCAGGAAGATGTTATGAAACATGTTGAAGTGTTTTCAGGAGATATAAGAGATCCAAACGGAGTGAGGGAAGCGATGAAAGGAATGGAAATGATATTCCATCTCGCAGCACTTATTGCAATACCGTTTAGTTATCATTCTCCGGATTCGTATGTAGATACAAATATTAAAGGAACGCTTAATGTATTACAAGCAGCAAGGGATTTGCGTGTATCCAAGGTAATGATAACATCTACATCAGAAGTATATGGAACAGCTCAGTATGTACCGATAGATGAAAAACATCCATATCAGGGACAATCCCCTTATTCTGCCACAAAGATAGGGGCTGATAGGTTGGCAGAGAGCTTCTACAGAAGTTTTGAGTTACCGATAACTATAGTGCGTCCGTTTAACACCTATGGTCCAAGGCAATCCGCAAGGGCGGTTATACCGACGATAATCTCTCAATTGCTGGCAGGAAGAATGGAAATAAAACTGGGGGCTCTTACACCTACAAGAGATTTCAATTATGTGAAAGATACAGCGGCTGGATTCATATCTATAGCTGAATCTGATAAAACTGTTGGGCAGGAGATTAATATAGCTTCACAAAAAGAGATTTCTATCGGGCAATTAGCAGAGACAATCATTAATTATATCAATCCCAATGCGAAAATAGTAAGTGATGAACAAAGGCTACGACCTGAAAAGTCTGAAGTAAACAGATTGCTTGGATCCAATGAAAAGATAAAACTTCTTACGGGGTGGGAACCTAAATATACTTTCGAAGAGGGTATATCTGAAACCATAGAATGGATGAGGGATAATTTGGCGGTTTATAAGGCAGATGTCTATAATCTATAAAGTGGTTTTATCTTTGGTGTATGTACGAACAAGCATACGAGAGTTAAGGTAAAAAAACTAATCATTATGGATATTAACAAATTCTTAGACATAGAAAAAAAATATAAACTAAATAATTTAAGCATAGAAGGCGTTAATTATTGGAATTATATAAGGTTTGAATTATTCTATAGTGATCTCTGCGAAGACACCATTAGTATAAAGAATAACTATAAGCGTAGCATCAATCGTTTAAGGGAGTTGTTTTATATTTTCAATCGAGGTAAAATCCGCAAGAATGCAGATGTATTATTTTTTAACCATGAGAGAAGAGTTAAGCAGGGTAAATACTATAATTGCGTTTATACTGAAGAACTAAACAAATACTATCCGAATAGTGTTACTTTTGAAATACCTTATATGGAGAAGCATTTAAGACCGGTGAATACTCACGATTTAGTTTATCTAGATACATATAACACATGTGCTAATATAGCATATAGATTCTATAACGGTATATTCAAAAGAAGGATTAACCAAATAAAGGAGGTAGCTAAGAACCAAATTGGATATGCTTTTAAAGATATTGACTATACTTATAATTGTTCAATTGATACGGAGAAATACTATAATCGAATTGCTTTTGTTGTAATAAAGCATAAAATACTTTATAGGAGCTATTACAGGCTAATAAAAAAGATTTCTCCGAAGGTAATTGTTGAGGTTGTTGGTCATACATTTGAAAGAATGGTCTTGAATGAAATAGCCTCAAAAATGGGAATTACCACGATTGAATTACAGCATGGAGTTATAGATAAGAATCATATTGGCTATATATATCCTAAGGGAGTTAGTATTCCACAATTCCCTAATAGAATTCTTCTCTTTTCGGATTACTGGAAAGGCCATATGCAATGTCCCATCCCTAATGATGCTTTAATAGCCACTGGGTATCCTTTTTTTGAAAGACGGGTAGAGGAATTAGATAAGAGAACTTCTCAGGACAATAGTAGAAAAAAAAATACAATTATGTTTATTTCTCAACCCACCTTAGGACAAGAACTTGCAAATTTGGCTATTGAATTAAAGAATAGATTAGAAAAGGATTACAAAGTTATATATAAATTACATCCAAGCGAATACTTGTATTGGAAAGAAACATATCCGAATCTAACAAATTCCGAAGTGGAAGTGATTGATAATGACAAAGATTATGATTTATATGAGCTTTTTGCATTAAGTGGTGTTCAGATAGGAATATATTCGACAGCCATATATGAAGGACTCGGTTTTGGGTTGAAAACATTTATATATAAAAGGGGATACTATGAAGCAGTGGAAGATTTGATTAGGATGGGGTATGCATGTTATGTAGAATCTGCAGATGATGTGATTGATAAATTGGATATTATATCTTCTGAACGTAGCATTGTGCGTGATGAACTATGGAAGACAGATTCATTACATAATATTTTAAAAGAAATAAATTTGTTTGTTTCAAGGTAAGAGCAGCTTATAAGCATTTTGGTGATATGTCAAGAGTGGAACGATAATAGAATTAAACTAAAACCAGGAAAAAGGGTACACGAGAAAGACCTGTGGCCAAACACAAATAAAAAGGAGTTTATGCGATTATCTATCCTTTTATCGCAGGGTAGAGTTGATTTTGTCACAGCAGACCCAAAATCAGACGTATTAGTTTACGGGCGGTCAGTGCGAGTGTACGCTTGTGTAGATTTTTTCACTTCTGCGATTTCTTTTCATAAAAAACTGTGTATTTGGACAGTATGTAGAAATACTGTTTGCAACTTAGCTTAGGTAGTATTGCAGATATCGATTTATTGCTTTCTTCATGGGGTATCGCCTGCATAGAATTAACCGGACGGGGTGTCTCTCAAGAGACTATGCCGCTGTATTTGGTAAGGGCAGCATTTGCGGGAAACTTTAACAGATCCTATTTTAGCCAGTATTCCAGTCGTATAAACGGAACCTATGCCGGGAATCAATCTGACTATATGATATTCCGTGTGGTAGAGAACGTTGTCTGTTTCTTCGATGGCCTAGCTGAGAGATTTCTTCTCACACTCAAATGCGTGGATGCAGTTAAACGAGTAGGCTATTGAGGTTGTAAGCGGCTTATAAAGTGCCATGTCAAGATGATAGTAATTGCGACCAGACTTCTGCAATAGCTCAGCTACTTGATTTGGATAATTAAAACGAACAGGGTTGTCTTCTCCCTCAAGGAGAGCGAGTGCATTGAACTTGAGAAAAACATTCTTTAGGACATAGTTCTTCTGGCGGGTAATAATAGCTGCGGTGACATACTTGCGCACCGTGTAAGTCAAGATACTGGGCACCATGCCAGGCCGCTAGCAATGTGTCCTACGCGAATGTACTCGGCAACTATGAACGAGTCAAGACCATCGGTTTTGTCGAGTTATGTATATCCGGAGTATAGGCATATTATATGAGGAACATTGAAAATGAAAAAAATGTCACAACACCTAAATGATATAAAGAATCCCCAAAAAGATATTTATAGTATTCTCCCCCCCCACCTGAGAAACTTACATTAGAATTAAACAATACATGCAATCTCAAATGCATATTTTGTCCATTTCATAGTAAGTATTTAAAGTGGCCGATGGAAGCGCATCATTTGGATGAGTCATTTGCAAAAGAATTAATAGATAAAGCTGTGGAGGAAAAGATAGGAAGAAAGGAATTAGGATTATTTGCTACTGGAGAATTCTTTCTATATAGAAATTTTGATAAAATCGTAGAATATGCAAAAAAGAAAGAATTTTTTGAATACATTTATATTACAACAAATGGTGTATATGCAACAGAGGATAATATACAGAAAATAGTTGAGGCAGGAATCGATAGTATAAGATTTTCTATAAATGCTGGAACCAGAATTACGTATAATAGTCTTCATGGTGCTGACAAATTTGATATTGTTATAAATAATCTCATTAATGCATCTAAAATCATAAAAAACAGTTCGTATAAGGTAAATTTGTCTGTATCTTGTGTTTTAACAAAAATATCACTCCATGAAAAGGAAAAGTTAAAAATTGCATTAGAAGGGGTTGTAGATGATATTGTTTTTTTTGAAGCAACTAACTTAGACAAGATTGATGATGAATTAGATAGAAATTTTGGTATCAGACAAAATAGTAATTGGATAGATACGGATAATATTTGCGGATATTTGTTTAATACGATGTTTATTAGCAGTAATGGATATGTATCGCTTTGTTGCGCCACAAACGATTCAATAATTCCAATATGGAATTTGAACAAAGATTTAAATCTACTTAAAGCGTGGCATTCTGATAAAATGGTTGAGTATAGAAGATTATTGTTGTATGGCAAGGCAAAAGGGACAGTATGTGAAAAATGTGACTGTCGAACAATAAAGAATCCTATAAGGGATAAAAATGTGGTTTGAAAGGGAAACAGGTTTTGAGAGTTTTATTATTGACAGATTCACTTGGATGCCCAAGGACACAAATACATGTTGAAAAAACATGGACGGATAGGATTATCAAGACATATAAAGAGTCTATTTCGTTTTATACAATGTGCATACATGGGTTGTCTGTTAGAAATATAGACTTTGATTACATTAAAGAATTGGAATTAGATTTGATAATTTGTCAAATAGGAATAGTTGATGCAAGCAGGAGGGCTCTTAAGAAAAATGAAGTGCAATATATGAAAAAGGTTCCTTATTTATCGGAGTGGGCACATGACTTCTGTAGTAATAATCATTATAAAATGACAAAACTAAGAAATATACATGATGCCTCAGAGAAACAATTTAATGAAGCTATAATAAAATTATCATCATTGTCGAAAAGAATTTGTTTAATTAGAATTGCTCCAGCAGGGAGTTTTATGATTGAAAAAGTATATAATATTGAAAATGATATTGAAGCATATAATAGCGTGATGTATAGAAATCAAAATGAAAATATATCAATAATTAATCCATACGCCAATCATGAGAGAACTAGTTATCAACTGGATGATGGTCATCATTTAAATGAATTTGGAGAAGAATTGGTCTACACATCAGTGTCAAATTATCTTGATAATACATTGAGGGATAATCAATAATAGAAACATAGATAAAAAGAGGTTTACGTGCAATTCAATTCTTTTTTATTCATTTTGGCTATCATGCCATTATTCATAATACTATATTATGGCTCGTGTAAAATAAATCAGAAAGCGGGCAAGTGGATAATCATACTTGGCAGTATGATTTTTTATGGTTTTGCCGGAATAGATGTTGTATGCATTTTTACAGGGAGTATTGTTTTCAATTATGTAATGTCAAGAACTATTGATAATGCTGAAAGTAAAAGAAAATGTCTTCTGATTCTCGATATAATCGGCAATTGTGCGTTACTTCTATACTATAAGTATATTGGGTTCATAATATCAAATCTTAACTATATTTTTCAGAAGGATTATACGGTAAAAAGCATAATTCTTCCATTAGGAATCAGCTTTTTCACATTTCAGCAAATCATGTATGTGGTTGCTGTATATAACAAAGAGGTAAAGACTGGTCTTGCTGATTATCTGACATATATTCTGTATTTTCCCAAACTTCTTATGGGACCGATTAATGATCCAAAAGAATTTATTGATCAAATAAACAGGGAAGATGTTAAAAATATTGATTGGAACAATATAACATCAGGGATTAAAATTTTTTGTTTTGGACTTTTCAAGAAAGTTATAATTGCAGATACATTTGCTGTTGCTGTTAATTGGGGATTTGACAATATACAAAGTGCCACAGCAATGGATATGATACTAGTTACGCTTTTCTATACTTTTGAGATATATTTTGATTTTAGCGGATATAGCGATATGGCAGTAGGCATATCCAATATAATTAATATCACGCTTCCAATGAATTTTAATTCGCCGTATAAGGCGGTATCAATAAGGGATTTTTGGAAAAGATGGCATATGACACTAACATCTTTTCTGACAAAATATATTTATATTCCACTAGGTGGAAGCAAAAAAGGAAAGATCAGAACTTACATTAATACTATGATTGTTTTTCTTGTAAGTGGATTGTGGCATGGTGCCAATTGGACATTCATATTGTGGGGAGCAATCCATGGACTGGGATGTGTATTTGATCGCCTGTTTGAAAAACATGAAGAAAAATTGAATCTTGTAGTACGATGGGGAGTGACATTCGCAGTAACAAGTGTTTTATGGCTTTTATTCAGGTGTGAAAGTATAACTCAGTGGCATATCGTGTTATATAGAATTCTAACCTTCCAAAGTACGGAAATAAGTGAAGGACTGATACTTGCTTTTAATTTACCAGAAATAAGCTTGTTGTTTAAATTTCTACATGTCGAAACACAGGTTGATATGATCAGAGGATTTAATCTGCTGGTTTTTACAATAGTAACGTTTGGAATTTGCCTAATACCCCAAAATAACTATATGTTATTAAAACAGAAAAACGGATGGGTTTCGCTTATAATGTCTGTTGTTGCATTTTTGTGGAGTTTCCTGTGCTTGAGTGGAGAATCTGTATTTATTTACAATAATTTCTGATGGAGAGTGACACATAATGAATTTGAGTGAAAAACCTAAAGTTTGGGTGGCGTTATTCTTATTATGTGCAATAATCACTCTGAGTGTTATTGCGGGAGCGGTTGCTTATGTGGACCCACTGTTCCACTACAGTGCACCTAACACAGACGAATTCTATTATCGGTTATACAATGAGAGAAGCCAGAACGATGGGATAGTCAAGCACTTTGAGTATGATGCATTGATAACCGGAACATCCATGACTGAGAATTTTCGTACAACAGAAATGGATGAAATATTCGGAACACATTCCATAAAAGCTGCTTTTTCAGGGGGGACGTTTAATGAAGTAAATAACATAATTAAGGTTGCGGCAGAAAACAACAATGATTTAAAAGTAGTCATAAGAGGTCTGGATATGGGGATGTTTATACAGGATAAGGATGCCTTACGAGAAGATATGGGCATGTATCCAACATATCTGTATGACGATAACGTATTTAATGATGTAAAATACTGGTTTAATCGAGATGAGTTGTTTGGAAGAGTAATTCCGATGATTATTGATAGAAATAATGGTGAAAAAGGGATAGATTCATTTGATAGTTATTGGAGATGGGCTAATTGGTATCCAAACGGTGTTTATGGGATTAATTCAGTATGCCCGAGTGGAATTGAAGGAGTTGAAAAGAAAAAGGTAGTTCATCTGACAGAGGATGAATTAAGGATGGTCGAGGAAAATACAACGAAAAACATCACGGCAATCCCGGAAAAGTATCCTGATATAACATTTTATTATTTTATAACCCCATATAGTGCAGTATATTGGCAAGAGCAGATAAAGAACGACTCATTTGATAAGCAGATAGAAGCTGAAAGAATCATAATAGAGAAATGCCTAGAACAGGACAATATAAAACTGTATTCTTTTAATCTTATAACAGATATAACTACAGATTTAAATAATTATAGAGATGATCATCACTATGGATCGTGGATCAATACGTTGATTCTAGAGTATATGTATAATGGGGATTATATTTTGGAAAAGGATAATTATGAGAAATATCTCGAAAAAGAATATGAATTCTATGGTACATTTGATTATATGGGATTGAATGAACAAATAGACTATGAAGATGATAATTGCGCCGAAAGGATTATTGATTACCGTTACATAGAATCAGAATTGCAAAATAGATTATATCAACAATTTCATCGTCACGTTTCCGAGAATCCTAGGAAAAAACAAAGGGAGGTTAAACATGAAAATAGTAGTTGTTGGATTGGGGTCTATGGGACGGCGAAGAATTCGCTTATTAAAAAAGATTGATTCAGGCATATACATTGCAGGAGTTGATAGTAAATTTGAACGCCGACAAAATGCAGAAACAGCATTAAACATAAAGACATATGCTGAGCTCGAAATGGCGCTAAATGAAATAAAGCCTGAATGTGTTGTTGTAGCCACTTCGCCCTCGTCACATGGTGGAATTATCGAAATATGTTTAGAGCATGGAAGCAATGTGTTTACTGAATTGAATTTGGTTAGCGATAAGTATGAGACAAATATTGCTCTGGCGAGGAGGATGAATAAAGTTTTGTTCCTGTCATCCACTTTTTTATACCGCTCTGAGATTCGTCATATAAAGGATAGGATTATACAGTATTTAGGAAGATTAAACTATATATATCACGCTGGACAATATCTTCCAGATTGGCACCCTTGGGAAGATATTCAGGATTACTTCGTAGGCAATAAGAGAACGAATGGATGTAGGGAATTATTTGCTATAGAATTGCCCTGGATTATCAAATTATTCGGTGACATAGAATCGTATGAGGTCATTTCAAGCAAGAATACAACATTGCCAATAAATTATAATGATAATTATTTGCTCCTAATAAAGCATAAAAATGGAAACAAAGGGGTTTTGGGAATAGATGTTGTCTCAAGGAAGGCTGTTAGAAATTTGGAGATATATGGGGAAAACCTATACATATCTTGGGATGGTTCGCCTTCAGGATTGAAAGAATATGATTTTATCAATAAGGTATATAAAGAGATATCTCTATATGATTCTATTGATAAACAAGAAGGATATGCCTCATTTATTATTGAAAACGCATATCAAAGTGAACTCGAAACTTTTATCAATATTGTAAATGGCGTTGGTACTGCTGAATATACATTTGAAGAAGATGCAAAAGTATTAGCGATGATTGACAGAATTGAGGGAATTGATCAATGAAGTTTTGCTTTGTAGGAATAGGGTCAATTGCTAAAAGACATATTAAGAATTTAATTGAAATATGTAATGAATATGGTATTGCTATCAAAATTGATGCGTTAAGGAGAACCGATTCTATAGGTTTAGACAATTCGATAAGCGTAGATGAAGTATATACAGATGTTACTAACTTGCCGTCAGATTACGATGCTATTTTTTTGACAAATCCAACAGAGTATCATGCAGAAATGTTAGAAGTACTCCATGATAAAGCAAAGCATTTCTTTATTGAAAAGCCGGTTTCGTCATTAGGAACGTTAGATCGACTCATTGAAATCCCGTTTAGGAAGGATTCCGTTTATTATGTTGCGTGCCCGTTGAGGTATACAAATGTTATTCAGTACTTAAAAAGCGAAATTGATGTTGCTTCAGTAAACGCTGTAAGATGCATTTCTTCAAGCTATTTGCCAGAATGGCGTCAGGGTATAGACTATCGGGACACCTATAGCGCGCATAAAAACCTTGGTGGAGGTGTTGACATAGATTTAATACATGAATGGGATTATTTGACATTTTTGTTTGGAATGCCGTCGAGCGTGAAGTCATTTTCGGGTAAAGTTTCAAAGCTAGAGATAGATAGCTGCGATTATGCTATATATATTGCTCAATATGAGAAAAAAATGGTCGCAGAGTTACATTTGGATTATTTTGGACGAAAAACTATAAGGAATATAGAGATTTATGCAGATGAAGACACAATTTGTGGGGATCTTGTTAGTGGAAGGATTAGATATCTAAAATCAGGAAAAGTTGTAAATCTCCCAGAGGAAAGGGATATGTATCAAAAACGTGAATTACATTGTTTCATTGATGCGATAAACAATGGTGAGCCATCTCAAAACGATATAATTCATGCTGTGAAAGTCTTAAAGTTAACACAGGGAATCATATAGCAGCAGAGGAAGTGAAATATTATGAAGATTTTGTTTACAATCTGCGGAAGAGCAGGATCAAAGGGTATTAGGAATAAAAATGTACGTGATTTTGTTGGAAAGCCATTGCCTTTATATACAATATCCGCAATAGATCTTTACCTAAAAAGAAATAACGAAATTGAATATGATATCGTAATTAATTCAGATAGCGAGTTATTGCTAAATATGCTAAATGACAACCATATGAGAGAAGTGGAGCTTATAGATCGGGAATCGGATTTAGCTGGTGACCTAGTAGGGAAAATAGACGTAATAAGCAATTGCTTAAGCGTGATGAGAAAAAGAAGGAGCACGGAGTATGACATCGTTATTGATTTGGATATCACATCTCCACTAAGAAGGATTCGGGATATTGAGGAATTGATAAAGGTACACATTGATAAAAAACCTGATGTAACAACATCTGTAGTTCCGGCACGGAGAAATCCTTTTTTTAATCAGGTGGTGAAAATTGAAAAGGGTGTAAAAAAAGTCATTGAATCAGATTATAAGGCTAGACAGGAGGCGCCTGAGATTTTTGATATGAATGCATCATTATACGCATACTCACCGAATTATCTCATATCGGGTAGGGGTGTTCTAGATGGTTATTGTGAAGTTGTTGAAATGTATGATACGGGGATACTTGATTTAGATCATGAGAACGATTTTGAACTGATGGAAGTAATTGCAAATTACTTATATAGGAAATATACGGAGTTTGGAGAAATACGTGACAATATTTGTTGAGGGAGTAGGAAACATGGAGTTATGTAAGGAGACAGCATTGAGTGGTACCCAACAAACGGTTTTAGACTTGTTTAGAATTATTGCAGCACTGTTTGTGATGTTAGGTCATAGTTTCTCCTTTTATCAGTGTACGGTATTTAAGGATCAGACTTATTTTCCATATCTTCAAAATATTGGGGTAGTATTGTTTTTCTTATTATCAGGTTTTTTGACAGCATATTCGCTTAATAAGAACAATTATAATCATAAGTATACTTTTGAGATTTTCTTTAAACATAAGATGTCTAGGATATTAAAAGAGTATATACCGGGATTGGTACTTATAGCGCTTATAGACGGCGTGTCTATTGCTGTTAATGGAGAACGATACGCATATTATCAGGCATACAATATAAAACACTTTGTTGGTAATGTACTTATGCTTCATAATATGGGACCGAATAGTATTCTGGGACATTTTTTTATCCCATTTGGTTCAGGAAGACCTCTTTGGACATTGCCAGTTGAGTGGTGGCTTTATATGTTGTATGCAGCACTCTTTCTTTCCATTAGCAATAAACTTGTAATTTCTGTACCCAGAGTGATGTTGTTTGGGATGATAGTATTCATGAGTTGTAATTATCTTATAACTGGTAGAGGCGCTGGACTTGGATTTGTGTTTTTGCTTGGAGTAATTGCTTTTTATGTAAACAGCCTTTTAAAATATGAAACAGCAATGCTTGTCTTTGTGTGCTCTTGTATGCTTTATATGATATACGGTGCAATCTATAAAGAAGCATATACAGTATGTTCATTTATTATATTATGGCTAATTTTTGTGTCAACATTGAAAATTGGGGAGGGTAGTACGGAGAGAAAGTCTCGACGAAACCCGATTCTTTGTTATTTATCCAAGAGTACATTTATGCTATATTTGACACACTATAGTGTAATTGACCTGTTTGTAAGACTGAATTCATCTTCATTTAGTATAGTGACAAGGTTTTCGTTAGGCATAATAGTATCGGTTTTTCTTTCATTGATAGGATATTATGTATTTGGGTATAAGGATGTGTTCAAGAAAGTTTTTAGTAATAGTGTTATTCATAGAATAGTAAAGGTCAGATGAAATAAGCATATTATGAGGAAATTTATTTATGAAAAAAAAGAATATATATGAAATAATATATAGAAACATTTATGAAAAGTTTAACAATGATTATTGTATAAAACTAGTTCTTGCAACGGTTAATGCTTTATTGGCAGTAGCATGGATGAATCTAAGTTATATTGAAATGCAAGCGGATACTGTTATATTTATAATCGTAATATCTATTATGACAGGATATAGGGTTTGGGATAGATTCTACAGAGTAAGAGTAAAAACTAGATATATTGCTATTGTTGCTATTTGCTTTTCGTTTGCTTTGATAGGAAACCGAGGTATAGTTTATCCAATTAATTCGACTTTTAGTTTGGGAAGATGCTTGGAGTTTTTAATAACATGTTTATGGACAATACCAATAATATATTGGTTGTTTGACATTATGAATACGCATGTTGATGACAATAAAAGTATAAAATACAAAGATAGCGTATTTTATACTCTAGTAACCATTCTTTTGTTAACACCAATGATTGTATCTGTTGTGGCTTTTAATCCTGGTATTGTTTCATATGATACATGGGTAAGTATGGTTTATTGGGTGCCAAATATTGTGGGGATGACTAGCTGGCGTTCACCGTTTTATATTCTTTTCCTTAAACTGGTTCTTTACATATGGGACTCTCCATATGCGGTTGTTATAACTCAGATATTTCTTTGGACCGCTGTTTGGAACAGCGCGATAAGGTTTTTACGAGAAAAAGTTGGAACTAGTGACAATGTTTTGCTTGGTTTGTGTGCCTTTTTGGGAACAAGTATATCTAATATGATGTATATAGTGTCAATTTGGAAAGATGTTCAATACACTATGTGTTTGTTTTGGCTTACGCTGATTATAGCAAAATTTATTTTTAATATAGAAGAAAAGCGAAAAGGTCATTGGTTATACATACAATTAGTATTATCTTTAGTTGGTGTTTATTTCTTTAGACTAAATGGTATTGTTCCTTGTATTCTTACAATGGGTATTTTAGGGAGTATATTTCGAAAAGATAAAAGAATTATAATATCTATACTGGTAAGCGTTATATTGATAAGTCTAATTCAATATCCGTTGTTTAATGCCTTGGAGATCAAAAATGATCGACCTGGAGGGAAATATATTGGATTGGGTCAGGACCTGGTGGGGGCATATTATTATGGAAATATAACAGATCGGGAAACAGAAGAAATGGTTAGGATATTAACTAATGGCAGATTAAAGAATCATTCATATAATCCGTATTACGCAGGCTTGAGTTATGATCTGGATGTGCCTATGTCCAAATTTATTGTGTGTTACATTCGAACTTTTATTCAAAACCCAAGAGTAATGATCAATTGCATTTTGTGTAGAAATGATGTCATATGGGATGTTTTCGGGGGAGAAGACTGTTTTGTAAATTTGGTGAATTATCAAGGCGAATATAAAACAATGTATGATTGGGTGGATCATTATCCTGCACGACACTACAATCCTTTTTCATATATGTTAGGAGATTATGCCTCGCAAACAGTAAAGGGGCAGTTGACCAATACTGTATACTGGAGAAGTGGAATATGGGTGTGTCTGATGATGATGGTTGGAGTTTTTTTGGTATCGAAAAAAAGAAGGTTGGAATTTACTGTGTTTGTTCCAATAATAGGCCAAATAATAAGTTTGATATTATCTACGGGTTGGGCTGATTTTAGATATTACTGGCCAATCAATATTATAAGTGTTTTCATAGGGATATACATAATCTCACTAGCAAAAAACAGTGTATGAAAAGTTAATGGCATATTTAATAATAAATTTGACACAACGCTTATGATATTATTTCATGACTGGTTACAAGACAGTTTTTTCAACAATATGAAAACATTGAATTCAAAGAATAACGTCGTTATTAAAAATGATAAAGGAATAGTATATATTATTTCAAGCTTGTGGATTATTGGGCTTCTTACCTTTCTACAGAGCCTGCCACAGAATTGTACAGGTATCATACATGGCATAAATTATAATTATTTTGTGTATTTTGCTGTTGCGGTTTCCGCGTTTGGCGTGTTTCTTATATGTCGATTCTTTTTTTGCAAAAACGATTTCAGTAACAAGCAGGCATTATTTAGTTTTGCATATATCGTTTCTGCATGTGCTACGATGATTTTTCTATACATCATCTATGATAGAGAAACGCAGGACACCATTGCCTCATATGACTGGAGGTTAGGGTTTATCCGAGAGGATTATCCACATCCACTGTTTGCTGTATGTATGTTGATTGCCATCAGTGTATGTGGAGTGGTTATTAGAAATAAAATCAGAGTACATATTTGTCTGAGATATCTTTTTTCGCTGATTCTGGCATTTGTAGGTGGAACCTTTGCATATGCTCCTAATCCCTTCCAAAATGGTATTTGGGGTGTATACCATATACATGCTTATACCAATTCCATAGTTCATATTGCAAATCTTGAACCATACGATGACATAGTGAAAAGTATATATGGTCATTACGCTATGGTTTACTTTCCGTTTGTAAGATTATTGGGAGATGATTTCTATGCAATTGCGCGTACTATTGCTGTTTTCACTTTCGTAGTGTATTTTTGTGCATTTTATGTCTTGATAAATACTGTAAAAGATGATCTTTTATGTATTTTTTCAATGATTGCGGTGCTTGGAACAAGCATCACATTTATGGGTAAGGGAGAATATTTTCAGATAATGCCGCACAGGTGTCTTTTCCCTATTGTAGTTTTGGCGTTTATTGTGTGGCATAACAAACATCGTAGCATAAAGTATATATTTGCGATAGGATGTCTGTTGTTGGGCATGTTTTCAATCCTTTTTAACCTTGAAACGGGATTGGTTTGTGCAATTGTCCTGGCTATCGCTTTTTTTCTTGATAAGCCTCGAAATGGGTTCATAAAATGGATTAAAGGAATGGTTATCGCAGCAATATTTTGCGTGGTATGTTTTGTTGGCGCCTATCTTCTTGTAAATGCATATAATCTTAAGGTTGATGGTAGTTGGAACAGTATAAAAACGTTCATTTTTCCCATTGCCTCAGAAGGGTATAATATGCAGGAGATATTAAGAACTCCAATACCAAAACCGCTGACAGGGTTTATGGTTCATATAGTAGTATTTTTGGTAACAGCATTTTCGGCATTTCTAAAGCTTATAAAATGTGATGATTGTGAAAGAGATAAAACATACTTTCGGCTAATAATATCTATTTGTGGAATGGGAGTTTTTACATACTTTATAAACAGGACCGTTGGTTTTGGACTTTCGATATCACATATACAGCTTATTATACTTTTGGCAGTTTATGCGGATATGTTTGTAAGCTTGCTACCTGATAAAGTGCGCATGAAAAGAGCCCCTGAAGAAACTTATATTTTTCTGTTTTCGATGATAGCCTTTGAGCTTGTAATTTGGTTTGCGTTAGAGGGCATTATGGGTGTTGGAAATATTATAGAGAATCACCGCGATACGGTTTGGGATAAAAGTTCATTGGAAATAGATATAGAGAATTTTGCGCAATGGAAACCGGATAATGCTACCGCGATAGGCATAGGTGTCCCAGAATTATATTATCAGATAGGAGAAGATGTAGGACTAGTTCTGACAGATTGGGGCGGAACGATCGATCATCCAGGATTTATGAAATTGGGACGTTTTTTGGAAAATGAGACGGATGAAGTAATTGTCGGAGATGTATATGCCATAGAGTGGGCACTTGAGGATTATGAAGAGATAGATAGGTTTGAAGGTAATAATTTCAAAATGAAGTATTACAAGAAAAAGTGATTGGACGGTCTGGGGAGACATGTTTATGAGTTCTAAAAATACCAAAGGAATTGTTTATATCATATTACAAGTATGGATTTTGGCAATAATGTATGTGTTTTATGTATTACCCCAGAACCAGAGTGGATTTTTGTTTGGGATACAATATAATTATTTTGTCTATTTGGCTGTTGTGGTGCTTTCCTTTTTGGTTTTTTTGATATGTCTAAGGTTGAGTGGCAAAGATAATACACGGACAGAACGATTATCATATGTATATATCGGTTCATTTCTCTTAACAGTGGGTGCTTTGTACTCCATATACGATAAGGAAACTGAAAGTTCTTATTGGCCTGAAGATTGGCATTTGGGATTCATACGTGAAAGTGTTCCTCATCCTATATTTGCATCAAGTATGATCATTTCTATAGTAATATGTGGAGTTGTTATAAAGAATAAAGTTAAGATAGATATTTGGATGAGATATGTGGTTGCAATTACCCTGTCTGTTATAGGTGGAACATTTGCATACGCCCCCAATCCTTACAAAAACCCAATATGGGGAGTGTATCATACCCATGCATATACCAATTCTATCGTCAATGTTGCAAACCTGGAGCCATATGATGAGGTAATGAAAAGCATATACGGACATTATGCCATGGTATATTTCCCGTTTGTAAGACTATTGGGTGATGATTACTACGCCATAGCGATCACAATAGCTGTTTTCACTTCTGTAATGTATCTTTGTGCATTCTACATTTTGATAAATCTTGTAAAAGATAATTTGATGTGCATAGTCTCGATGATTGCAGTTTTGGGTACAAGTATCAATTTCTATGGAAAAGGGGAATACTTTCAGATAATGCCGCATAGGTGCTTTTTTTCGATGCTGATATTGGCTTTTATTGTGTGGCATATGAAGCACCGCAATAAAAAATACATATTTCTTACAGGAAGTCTGCTTCTCGGAATATTTGCGATACTGTTTAACCTTGAGACCGGATTGGTTTGTACAATAGTTCTGGCTGTAGCAGGCTTTTTTGACAAGCAGCGAAAGGGGATTGCGGATTGGATAAGAGGCATAATTGTTCAGGGAATATTCTGTGTGATTTGCTTTATGGGAGCATACCTTCTTGTGAATGCTTATAATGTCAGATTTGACGGTGAATGGAACAGTATAAAAACATTCATATTCCCTATAGGATCTGAAGGATATAATATGCAGGATATCTTAAGATTACCCTTGCCTAAGCCAATGACCGAGTATATGGTACAAATGATTGTCTTTGTTGCAACACTGTTTTCTTCTTTTATCAAACTTATAAAGTGTGAGAATGATAAGCAAGAGGAGGCATATATAAGGCTTGTTATTTCTTTGAGTGGAACGGGTGTATTTACGTATTTCATCAATAGAACTGTTGGGATTTGTTTGTCGATAGCTCATATACAGTTTGTGATGTTGTTGGCAGTTTACTCTGATTTTTTTATTCAAACAAAGTTCGATAAGGAAGTGATCAAGGAGAATTCGGAAAAAGTCTATCACTATTTGTTTTCAGCAATAGCATTTTGCTTGGTGATGTGGTTTTCGTTGGAAAGCTTTATGGCTATTGGAAATATCATTGAAAATCACAAAAACACAGTTTGGGAAATGGAATCACTGAAGGAAGATCTGGCAAACTTTAAAAAGTGGAAACGTGAAGGGGTACCGGCGATGGGAATTGGTGTGCCGGAACTATATTATTATGAAGGAGAGGAGACGAACCTTGTGCTTACTGATTGGGGGTTAACAATAGATCATCCGGGGTTCAAAAAGGTGGGACAATTTCTGAAAAATGAGACGGATGAGGTAATTGTCGGAGGTGTTTATGCTGTAGAATGGGCTCTTGAAGATTATGAAGTGGTTGATACGTTCGAAGGAAACAATATCCGTTTAAAGTATTATAGGAAGAAAACAGCGCAATAAAGCTTAGTCATATTTGACGCTTATGTGTTATTAGAGTAAAATATCTTAGGGTATTTTACTCTTTTATTGTGGGGGTATTATGTGTTATGAAGAAGATCAGTATTTTGATACCATGTTTCAATGAAGTTGAAAATGTGGAATTAATGAGTAAATCAGTTGAAAATGTTTTTGCTGAAGCTTTACCGCAATATGATTATGAAATCCTTTTCATAGACAATTGCTCTACAGATGGTACAAGAGATGTGCTTGAGAAAATATGTGCAGAGGATAAGAAGATTAAGGTAATCTTCAATGTTACTAATTTTGGACAATTCAATTCGCCTTTCTATGGTATGTGCCAGACCGCTGGAGATTGCACAATAAGCATGTGCTGCGATTTTCAGGATCCAGTAGAACTCATCCCCAGATTTGTGGAAGAGTGGGAAAAGGGACATAAGATTGTAAGTGGTATAAAGACCTCGTCCAAAGAGAATCCAATCGTATATCTGCTCAGGACATTATACTATAAGATGATTAAAAACATGTCAGAAACCCAGATGATAGAGCATTTTACTGGTTTTGGACTGTATGACAAAACATTTATTGATATTTTGCGTGAGTTGGATGATCCGATACCATTTTTACGAGGAATAGTTGCTGAATATGGACACGGTTTTAATCGTATTGAGATAGAGTACGAACAGGCTAAGAGAAGAGCAGGAAAGACCCATAATAATTTCTATTCGCTTTATGATGCGGCTATGCTGAGTGTAACTTCATATACAAAGGTAGGCCTAAGATTGGCCACGATGTTAGGTTTTCTGTCGTCAGGGATAAGCCTTGTGGTTGCACTTGTTTATCTGATCCTTAAGCTTACCAACTGGCATAATTTTGATGCAGGAAATGCACCGCTACTTATCGGTGTATATGTTATAGGTTCACTGCAACTTTTCTTTATAGGCTTGTTGGGAGAATATATTCTCAATATCAACACAAGAGTGATTCACAGACCTTTGGTTGTGGAAGAGAAACGATTGAATTTTGAGGAAGAATGAAAGTAAGTGTTATTGTTCCTGTATATAATGCAGGTAAATATCTCAAGAGATGTCTGGATAGTATTAAAGCTCAGAATTTTGAGGATTTTGAAGTCATATTGGTAGATGATGGTTCGACAGATAATTCCAATGAAATATGTGCGGAGTATTGTGTCAATGATAAAAGATTCAGAGTCGTTGTACAGGATAATTCCGGTCCGGATATAGCGAGAAAGACAGGCGTATCTCAAGCGATTGGTGATTACATCATGTTTGTGGATGCGGATGATTATGTATCTGCAGATATCATTAATACAATGTATACGAATGCATTGGAGTATGAAGCAGATCTTGTATGTTCTCAGATATGGCGTTTCAACAATAGTGGAAAGCTATGGCCTGGTTCGAACGCAGTGGAGTATATAACGTGTATTGATAATACCGCAGGAATGATACGGGCGTATTTTGAATCTGGATTGCTTGTAGGAACGTATTACGCCAAACTTATTCTACGAAAACTCATATTCGACTATGGATTTGTTGAGAATTCCATTATAGGGGAAGACATTTCGGCTGCCTTATATTTATTTCAAAAGGCCAAGAAGGTTTGTATCATACCAGATAAGAATTATTATTATTTTTGGAATAGTGAAAGTATATCACATTCGGGTTATACAAGCAGACATGCTGAGTCCTTGGCCAATTATATAAGAGTCAGAGATAGTCTTCTTGATAAAGAGTATGTTGATAAGAGGTTTATATGCGGTTACTTTGCGGAATATGAAATGGCGGTTGCCACCGCTATGAGCAGAAATAAATGCTTCAATGAAGAAACTGCATCCAAGTTAAAAGATGATATAAAAGCGTATTGGAATCATATAAAACAAAACGAAAAAACACCATTGTATATGAAGATATGTATGTTGATATACAAGATAAGCCCTAAGCTTTTTATCAGATTATACAGAGCTGTTTATCTTGTGACAGGGAGATAGAGTATGAGTACAATTACTGTTGTAGTTCCCACATACAACGAAGAAAAGAATATTCCTCATATTTATGAAAGAGTAAAAAACGTATTTGAAAACAAAATTAAACAACATGATTTTCAAATTCTTTTTGCCGATAATGCGTCAAAAGATGGAACACAGAAACTCATCAGAGAATTGTGTATCAAAGATGGTAGGGTGCAGGCAATATTCAACAACACAAACTTTGGTTTCTCGAAATCATCATTTTATGGTCTTTCACAGGCAGAAGGAGATTGTGCTGTGCTTATGTATGCTGATATGCAGGATCCGCCTGAAGTTATACCTGAATTTGTCAAACACTGGGAAGAAGGATATAAAATAGTAGTAGGTATAAAGAATAAAAGCAAAGAAAATCCGCTTATGTATTGTATAAGAGGTATCTATTATAAACTTCTAGATAAGCTTTCCGAAGTAGAACATATAGAGCAATTTGATGGATTTGGATTGTATGATGTAACCTTTATAGAGCAACTGAGAAAACTTGATGATCCGCTTCCGTATCTTCGTGGCTTAGTAGCTGAGATAGGACCAGAAAGAGCTTATGTTGAATATACTCAAGAGAAGAGAAAAGAGGGGAAAAGCACTTTCAATTTGCTAAAATATTATGATGTTGCAATGTTGGGATTAACATCATCAACTAAGGCAGTTATGCGGATGGCAACTTTTCTTGGGATGATATTAAGTGCATTATGTGTAATTGTTGCATTGATTACGTTGGTATTAAAGTTGATTTATTGGGATTATTATAGTGTGGGAACTGCAGCTGTTATTATCGGTATATTCCTGGTTGGTGGTATTCAGGTGTTTTTCCTTGGCTTTCTCGGAGAATACATTGTCAATATAAATCAAAGGACAATGCATCATCCAGTAGTCGTTGAAAAAGAAAGAATTAATCTTAAGCGAGAGGTATGATCCTTGAAGAAAGTTGTAATAACCGGAGGAACAGGATTTATTGGTTCCTGGCTGGTCAAAGAAATGATCAACAATAAAATAAAGGTCATATTGCTTGTCAGGGATAAAAGCAAGTGTACTGAAAATGAATTTACGGAATTGATCGAGTACTATTCAGATGACTACTATAATCTGGAAGATCATGATAATGATATAGATACTTTCTACCATCTGGCATGGGAAGGTGTCGCTCCTGAAAAGAAAAATGACAGAAGTATTCAAGTTAAGAATATTGATCTGGCTCTTGAGATGCTTGAATATGCAAACAAGGTCCGTGCTAAAAGATTTATAGCTACCGGAACAGTAGCGGAATATACATTCTGTGAAGATGTTATGGATGTATATGCTAAACAAACTCCAAATGATCTCTATGGCGCTTCTAAAACAGCAGCACATTACATGCTTGAAACATGGGCTAGGAATATAGGAATGCCATTCAATTGGGTGGTAATTCCAAGCACGTTTGGAGAAGGAAGACGCGACAACAATATCTTGACATATACCATCAGAACACTTCTAAAAGGGGAGAAGCCTTCCTACGGATACTTGAATCAGATGTGGGATTTTTTGTATGTAGCTGAAGTCGCAAGAGCACTAAGGCTCATAGGAGAAAATGGAAAACCTGGAAAGATTTATGCTATTGGAAGTGGAATATACAAACCATTGAGAGAGTATGTGGAGATTATCAGAGACTGTATAAATCCTGAGTTACCACTGGGAATAGGAGAACGTCCGAAACTATCCGATAAGGCATTCAGTTCATGTGTGAGCATAAAAGAACTGATGGATGATACAGGATTCGTTCCCACTGTATTGTTCGAGGATGCAATCAGGAAAGTTATTGATTATTACGATGCAATATAACTACGAGTAAGAACGAAATAATCTTATTAAGTATTGATGATAAGAATATGGCAAGAAGCCATATCATAATTACAAATATCAGACTATATAGTTTCCAATCTATGTTACAAAAGATTCTATATTCAGTAATAATACGTGCAATTGGGAAATGAATAATATATGCACAATAAGATGATCTCCCTGCAATGAGAATCATTTTGAGAGTAAGACTATTACTGATTCTTGTCTTATGAATATTCACGATATATACGTTTATGATTATAAAAACATATATCAGGACATCATATCTTGTATACCCATCTAACCACATAAATAGGTAGATATCAATTAAAAGAATAAAGGGAATTGTGTAAAGGGATATGTTAAGCTTTGTGTTGCTTTTGGCAGCTGCGAATCCCAGAAAACATCCTATTGACAATCCGCTGATACTTCTTACAAGAGGAATTATATCAAATATGCAATGGTATTGAGGGTATATGTTTCCGCTTCTGTGTATTAGTATTAGGATAACATACAAGATAAAAGACATCATTCCAAACATAATTAGAATTTTAGAACGATGATTCTTATCACATGTTTTTAATGATATATATACGACGAAGGAGCCTATTAGAAGATATCCTAGATACCACATTGGTGCGTTAAAACGAGCCGAAGAATCTGGAATCATGATTTCTAACATGAGATTCTCGCGTATTATTTCCCAAGTTGAGATGGGATATTTGAGTCTAAATACACAAATATATATACCAAGTAGTAAAAGATTTAAGGGAAGGTATTCGGATATAAGTCGAGTATATCTTTTTTTAATGTAGGTTATGGAATCCGTGCGTTTATAGGTAGAGTAAATGAATAGCCCGGACAATATAAAAAAGAAGTCTGTAGCCATATATCCACCACCGAAGGGCAATGCATCGGAATACATTCTAAAGTGATGTAACATTATTACAGTAGTAAAAAATACTCTTGATAACTCTATTGTGAGGTTTTTACTTCCTGTTTGTGTGTTATCAAACATTTGATTTGTCCCCTTTTTTATTCTGGGATAACGAAACAAAACTGTAGTGACCATTAAACAATGGGAATGTGATAATAGATAATAATGTATCCATTATCAATACAAACACAATTTTCATAGGGTAATTCCATCCTGCTGTTTCAGCTATAAGCAAAAAAACAAATTGCAGAACATAAAGCGATGCTGACAGTTTGGAGAAAACAGGATAGAGCTTGTTGCCAAATGAAAAGAAATTCAATGCAATTATCAAAGAGCACAAACAACCAATACATAAAATGTTATTGAATACAGAGATCACAGCCTCCCTTTCCTGAAAAGAAAGAAATAGCATTGTTTGAAGTCTAGAATTTAAAAGTGGCTGGAGCAGACCGATTGTGACCAAGATAAGAACAGTTAGTATTCCCTTTGAACGCATCAGATTGGTCTTAAAGGTATTATAGTGCTCATAAGTATATATACCCATCGGAAAACAGAATATGCTTGCATACCAACATCTGGTACAGCCTAGAAAATACAGAAATATACATAGTGCAAGTGTGGATATTATCATAATAGAAAAACGATATTTTGTGACATAGCGAAAAACAAGATAAAAGAGAAGATACAGTAATAACAGTTCCCATAGATACCAATTGGTATTAAAAAATACTGCCTTGGCGATAGTGGGTATTGTAGTATGGAGTGTACTGAATCCGGTTTTTATGGGGCTTATTATGGAAATCAGCTTGGTCAGTATGAGAGCGAGTAATACTACGTACAGTAAACGCAGTACTCTGGTCCTAAAGAAACTTTTAAGATAGTCATGTTTAGTATGATATGAGTTCGCTAAACCGTATCCTGAGACAAAAAAGAAATAACCGACCCCAATTAGCATCATATTACCAAAAGGGGTGAGGTAACAGTTGTCATAGCGTACACAATGTCCAATGACTATAGCAAGCGCTATCACCCCACGAAACGAATTAATACGAATTCCAAATTCCTTCTGATCCGAAAGTGGCTGTTTTTTGATACCAACAAAAACAAGAAGGATGAATAATATATAAATTATAATCGAGAATACCAGATCAAACATATTTCTATTCTACCTTAATTGATCTATAAATCAAATAGTTTCCTCCATCACAATTAAATATGGTATTATATAAAAGTATGGGTAAGTCTGAAAAAACATATAATTACAGAAGAATACTGATGTTTATCATTGCCTGGGGAATACTGCCTCTAGGCTATTTGGCATGGTGCTTTACAACAATTTCTTATGTGGCTGATTACTATTTGTATTTGGCATGTATTACATGGATAGCCGCGCTTTCGCTGTATGTATATATTAGCCAGACATTTGTTGGGCAATATGATAACCTGAAAACAGAGATCAAATTGTTGGATATTTCTTTGATTTGCTTATGCCTGATGCTGTGTACTTATGTACATAAAGAATTTGAAAAAAGATTTTGGATATTTATATATCTGACACTTGTTATAAGTTTAGTGATTTTGATCAATAATTGGATAAAGAATAGAAAACTTTTAATAAGAGCAGTAGGAATACAGTTCAAGTCTCACAAGTGTTTGCTTGGTTTACTGGGAATAACATTCATTCTGTGCTTGGATAATGATATGTATCAATTCAAATGGGACGGATTGTTGTATTATTTAGCTGCATCCAACGCAACCCTGAGATCTATTAGCAGTGTATCTTTGTATGGCCATATGGCTCAAACAAGTGGAGTATTATATCGGATTGGAGCGCTGATTTGTAATAATACAGGGTACGGCATGGCATTGGCGAACATAGTTGTCTTACTTATTGGAACATGCGCATTTTACGGCTCCGTTAAAATACTACTGCCAAACATGAATGAGATTAAATACATAATCTTTACTGCTTGTTTCGCCTTTTCGCCTTTTACGCTCGGGATGGTTAACTATTATAGTACGGATTATTTTTGCGTATGTCTGATCAGTGTTTTAATATATTTTGTACTTAAAGAGAAATGGGTACTCTCAATTCCAGTGGCTTGCATATTTGTATTCACAAAAGAACCTGCGTTGATAGCATATGCTGGTCTGTGCTTGGGGCTGGTGATAAAAGATATTATAACAGCTGATGGTAAGTTGAAGGATAGACTCTTATTTGTTATTGGAAAGGTACACTATTACTTTTTGTTGATACCTGTTTTTATCTGGTATATTACTTACCGAATTCTGGGACAGTGGAGTGCGGGAGAAGGCGGTATTGGATTTGACATTCAGTATATAATGGATAAGCTCAAGGTGTTTCTTGTTTTAAATTTTAATTGGGTAGCAACACTTGGTATAATGGCAAGTGTAATCGTACTGTTAATAAGGAAAGAAAATGATGAAATTATTAAACTGTTTCCATTGATATTCAGCAATGGGGCTTTGTTGTTGTTTAATTGTGTATATATTACAGTTAATCATGCCAGATATATTGATAGTTTTTTTTGTATAAATATGCTTCTTGCCATAGTTATGATATGCAAGGCTTCAATGAATGAAAATAATAGAAGCGCAATAATGTTTGGCAGTATATGTATAGCAGTGCTATTGCTTATTTCGTCATTTATAACAATAGATCCGATTTCTAAGATGATATTTAGGCATGAAAATGTTGGGAAAGCAAGTATACTATCGACGGGGACAGTCATGCTTGGGGACGCGAGTATATACAATAAACAGATGTTATGGATGGAGAGACCATTGCTAAGGGCTATTTCTGATTCTTACTATGAAGGTGATACAATAATTTTGGCCTTACCGGGAAAGTCGGTATATGCATTTGATGGAATGTCTGAAGAGATCAACTATGATGAACGGTTAGAACCAGATTTACAGTATTGGAATGATGAAAAGCATTGCAGAATCTCATATGCTGATGAAGGTCGTGATAACAGCCTTATTAAGCAGTTGGAGATTTACCACCTGCCGCAGAATACAACAATAGATAAGTTGAAGCAAGAAGATAAGGATAGTTATCATAGTGTTATATATATTAAAGGACTTAATGATTATAAACAGAATTTGGATTATGAAATCATTGAATCTCAAACATATAACTACAGAGGATGGAGTATTACCAGAGATAGATTAAAAAGGAAATGGGATAAATGAAAGCTTCAGACTATATAGTAGAATTCTTAATAAGAAATAATGTCAAAGATGTTTTTGGGTATCCAGGGGGTATGGTCACTCATCTCATGGATTCACTGGGGAAGCGTTCAAATGAAATAAGTGTGCATATTACTTACCATGAACAAGCTGCAGCTTTTGCTGCATGTGGCTATGCTCAGGCATCTGGAAAAGTCGGAGTTGCATTTGCTACAAGTGGCCCCGGAGCAACCAACTTGCTTACGGGTATTGGTCATGCCTACTATGACTCGGTGCCTTCTTTGTTTATTACCGGTCAGGTGAATACGTTTGAGTCAAAAGGAATGTCTGTTATAAGACAAAGAGGGTTCCAGGAAACAGATATAGTTTTGATGGCTAAGCCCATAACTAAGGGGACTTTTTATGTATCATGTGTTTCGCAACTGATGGATGTTCTTGACAAGGCATTGGTATTAGCACAGGAAGACAGAAAGGGGCCCGTCCTTATTGATATTCCTATGGATATATTCAGAGCTGACGTGGATAATAATCCCAATGAAATAATTATAGAGAGTAAAAAGAAATCGCAAGAACTTGAGAGATTTGAAAAAACACTCAAAGAGCATTTGTTAAAAGCGCAAAGACCGTGTCTTTTATTGGGAAATGGGATAAAAATATGCAATCAAATCGATAATATCAGGGGGATACTCAGAAGTTGCCCTATGCCGGTTGTTTCAAGTATGCTTGCTGTGGATGTAATACCTGAAAGTCAGGGCTTGGAAGGTATATACTATGGATTTGTGGGTGCATATGGAAATAGAACAGCAAACTTTACAGTTGCTAAGTGTGACCTGCTAATATGTCTGGGATCGCGGCTGGATGTAAGACAGGTAGGAGGTAAAAGAGAGAATTTCGCACCAGGTGCAACTATACTTAGGGTAGATATAGACAATGCAGAATTAGAGAACAAGATCAGAGAAGATGAAAAGCAATTTAAGCTGGATGTGTCTGATGCTGTTTCAATTTTAAGACAATGTCTTATGGAATGTAAACCATACGAGAAATGGTTAAGCGTATGTCGTGAGATAAAAAAGCAGATTAAATATATCGATGAAAGAGAACCTAATAGGTATATCAATGAAATCAGTAAGATAGTTCCTGATGAATATGGTATTACAGTCGATGTCGGGCAGAATATGGTTTGGACTGCTCAATCATTCAAACTAAAGCCCAGACAAAGGATGTATTTTTCCGGAGGAATGGGAGCAATGGGGTATGCGCTTCCCGCTGCAATCGGGGTATATTATGCAACGGGAAAACCTGTTATTTGTATAACAGGTGATGGCGGTCTTCAGATGAATATACAGGAAATGCAGTATCTTGTGCGGGAGAATATTCCAGTCAAATTATTTGTAATAAATAATCTTTCACTCGGAATGATAAGACACTTTCAGGAGATGTATTTTGATTCACGATATTATTACACAATAGAGCAAGAGGGATACAATACGCCAGATTTTGTTAAGGTTGCAACGGCTTATGGGATTGAGGCTAAAGATATTAACAGTGTTTATGATATTGCCAATATAAGGTTCAATTCTTCACCTGAGTTATATGAGATCAAGCTAAGATCGGATACGATCGTTTCACCAAAACTAGAATTTGGCAAACCTAATCAGGATCAGGAACCATTGCTAGACAGGGAATTATATAATTATCTGATGGAGTTGTAATATGAACAGAACTAAGATGGTAAGTATACTAGTACCAACTTATAATGAAGAAGAGAATGTTGAGTTGTTGTCACAAATGGTTGACAAATTGTTTAAAGAACAGCTTTCACAATATGATTATGAACTGGTCTTTATAGACAATGATTCCAAAGATAATACCAGGCCAATCATAAGAAAAATATGCAAAGAAAATTGTAATGTGAAGGCTATATTCAATGCGAAGAATTTCGGGCAGTTCAATTCCCCATATTATGGATTGCAACAAGCAACGGGAGATTGTGTTGTACTGTTATGTGCGGACTTTCAGGATCCTATAGAGCTTATTGCGGAATTTGTTAAATACTGGGAGCAGGGTTATAAAATTGTTATAGGACAAAAGACAGCTAGCAAAGAGAATAAGCTGATGTATGCACTTCGTTCTTTTTACTATAAAATGATAAAGAAAATGTCTGAGGTTGAACAGATAGAGCATTTTACCGGATTCGGATTATATGACAGGGAGTTCATCGAGGTGCTCAAGGATTTAAAGGATCCGACTCCATTTTTAAGAGGAATAGTTGCTGAACTGGGATGGAAACGAAAAAGTATCCCATATGAACAGCAAAAAAGAAGAGCAGGGAAAACCAGTAACAATTTTTATAAACTATATGACGCGGCAATGCTCAGTTTTACATCTTATACAAAAGTGGGGCTCAGGCTGGCGACTTTTTTAGGATTTGGTGTAGCGGGAGTGAGTTTACTGATAGGTTTGTTCTATTTTGTAATAAAGCTAATTAATTGGAATAATTATGATATGGGTACAGCCTCCATCGCCATTGGTCTTTTTTTTCTAGGAGCGGTTCAGCTTATATTCATAGGTTTGATAGGCGAATATATACTAAGCATGAATCAGAGAATCATGAACAGGCCACTTGTAATAGAGGAAGAAAGAATTAATTTCGATGTTAAGAATTAGGAAGATCATTTTGGACAAAAGGATATTGGATTTTCTTTGGACTATTATCGGGTTGGGAATAATCGTATGGACAATTATTCCAGTATTATATCTCACAAAATACACCTATCCGGTTCAAGACGATTTCCATGTTGCTTCGCAGATGAGAATGTACTCTGAACAAGGGTATAGTTGTTTTACTGGCGCTATGCATCAGATGATAGGTGATTATAAGATATTTATGGGTGCATATAGTGCCAACTTTCTAGTGTATTTTGTTGGAGGAATTATTGACTGTGCGCAGCCAGGCATGATGATTTATGAGATTTTTGCCATTTTTATATTTTGTGTAGCGTTATTCTTATTTGTGCGTAGTATCTGTGTATATTTATTCCAGATAGATAAAAGAGCAGTGATACTGCTATATGCATGTGTTCTTACTATGGTCAATAATGTATTTTATTATGCTGATCATGAGGATTATTACTGGCTCGAAACTTCGGTCATGTACTTGACTATTATGTCATTGATGCTGATAAGTCTTTATATGGCTATTAAACTTTCATGCATAGCCAACAAAAAACTATATAAAACTATTCTCATATTGTCATGCGTTATGGCTTTTCTTGGTAGTGGAGCAAACTTAAGTCTGTCTTTCATGAATTGTGTATTTCATTTTATGATTTTTGCTTTCTTATGGTTAAAAGATGATAGTGAAAAAAAACACTTTCCACCTCTGTTTGCTGCATTGATCGGTACTTTTATCAATGGGATTGCACCTGGGAATTATGTGCGAAAAGGATCTGTAGATGGAATACATGAAATAGTCAATTCTGTTTATTTTTCATGCAGATTTGTATTTGAACGACTGGAAAAGATATGGAGACAACCAATCTTTATCATAGTAGTGATTATAATGATTTTGCTCTTGATGCTACATTCTGAAGAAATTACCGATATCCGGCTTGGATATAAATGGCCTATGCTTGTGGCTTTGGGAATGTATTTTATATGTGTGGCAGTTACATTTCCGGCCATACTCGGCTATGGCTATGAAATATTGCTTATATGCAATAGGTTGCTTTTTATCATTGATGTTATGATATATCTTACGACATTTTTCTTGTGTATATATTTGACAGGGTGGATAAGACATAAGTATGATAAAGACATACTTGTGAGAGTTAAAAAGGACGTTTATATACTGGCTGCTGCGATAATGCTTATATCTCTGACAAAACTTCGAGATAATGAGTGGCGATGGACTCCAGTAATACGTATGTATAGAGAGATTAACTCCGGTCGCATGAGGGGGTTTTCGGATTATGTCAGAGGAGTGTATTCTGAACTCGAGAACAGTAAAGATAATGTAGTTAGAATAAATGTTGATAGAGTTGAAGATAAATGTTGCCTTATAGATCCGCTATTTTTTTATGGGGAACATGACGATGAACAATCATTTTATTATGATGACGCTATTGTAAGGTTTTATAAGAAAGACTCTTTGATTTTGATCGATCAACAAGCCGAGAAAGAATAACAAGTATAAGATTTTAGTGTGAAAGGATACAATTATGTTTGAGCAAACAACGGAAGAGCAAGCTAAGAAGCAAATTCTTGAACTAGTAGGAGAGTACTGTGATAAGTTTCATAATAAGAAAAAGGTTTTCGAACCAGGGGACAGGATTACATATGCTGCTCGCGTATATGACAAGGCCGAGATGACAAATCTTGTTGACAGTGCACTTGAGTTTTGGCTTACATCGGGCAGATATACTGATGAATTTGAAAAGAAGCTCGCGCAGTATCTTGGAGTAAGATTTTGCTCATTGGTAAATTCGGGATCTTCTGCAAATTTGATCGCATTTATGGCATTAACATCACCGCTCTTAGGTGATAGACAGATAAAACGCGGAGATGAAGTGATAACAGTTGCTGCAGGATTTCCTACAACGGTCACTCCGATCATTCAGTATGGTGCTGTTCCTGTATTTGTAGACGTTACGATTGGACAGTACAACATTGATGTAACCAAACTAGAAGATGCACTTTCCGATAAGACAAAGGCTGTAATGATCGCACATACATTGGGAAATCCTTTTGATCTTAAAAGTGTCAAGGCTTTTTGTGACAAACATAACCTTTGGCTAGTTGAAGATAACTGTGACGCTCTTGGCTCTATGTATACACTGGATGGAAAAGAGTATTTTACGGGAACAGTCGGAGATATAGGAACATCAAGCTTCTATCCGCCTCATCATATGACCATGGGAGAAGGCGGTGCAGTCTATACAGATGATCCGCTACTAAATAAATGCATCCGTTCTTTCAGAGACTGGGGAAGAGATTGCATATGTCCTTCTGGAAAAGATAACTTCTGCGGACACAGATACGACGGTCAATATGGTGAGTTGCCTGCAGGTTATGATCATAAGTATGTATATTCACATTTTGGATATAATCTTAAAGCTACGGATATGCAGGCTGCAATCGGATGCGCACAGCTAGAGAAGTTCCCTACATTTGTTAAAAGAAGAATAGAAAACTTTAACAGATTGAAGGCAGGTCTTGCAGGCTTAGAGGATAAACTTATCCTTCCTGAAGCAAACGAAAACTCACGTCCGAGCTGGTTCGGATTTTTGATAACTGTTAAGGAAGGCGTAAGCAGAAATGAACTTGTTAAATTCCTTGAAAACAGAGGGATACAGACGCGTATGCTTTTTTCGGGAAATCTGATAAAGCATCCGTGCTTTGATGAAATGAGAAAGACAGGTGTTGGTTACAGAGTAGTCGGAAGTCTGGAGAATACTGACAGAATCATGAGAGATACATTCTGGGTAGGAGTCTATCCCGGTATGACAGATGCTATGATCGATTTCATGGCATTAAGTATAAAAGAGTATTTTGAATAAATGGTTGATAGAGTAAAAGTAGTTCAACTGATAACGACTATGGCAGATGGAGGGGCAGAGACCTTGGTAAAGGATTATGCCCTTCTTTGTGATAAAGAAAAAGTTGATATGAGGATAGTCACGTGGAGCGAACCGCTTGGTTCTGCCAATGAGCGAGTCCTTAAGGAAGCTAATATCCCTGTTCTTTTTCTGGGAGAGGAGAATGCAAAACATCCTACAAGTAATCCCTTTATAAAATTATACAGAAGGCTCAATAAGCTTAAATGTTTTAAAAGTCTTATCATAAATGAACAGATAGATGTCATACATGTACATTTAAGATTCGGAAGATATTTAAAGGCTTTGCCTGACAGAGTGTTAAAAAACGTTAATCTCATATATACTCTTCATAATGAACCTGCAAAGTATTTTGATCCTAACGGTGACAAAAAGCAGAGATTCGAGTATGAGGAAGCAAAACGTCTCATAGATAAGTTTGGCCTTACAATAATAACTCTGCATGATGAAATGAATAAACAGATAAGGGCACTGTTTAACACAAACAGAGTAATAACCGTAAATAATGGTATAGACTTTTCAAGATTTGATTCAAAACTCTACGACAGAGATTTAATACGAGCTTCGCTCGGCATAGAGAAAGATGTCAAAGTAATAGGTCATGTCGGAAGTTATACAAATCAGAAAAATCATGAATTCATTTTAAGGGTTTTCAGTGAATATCTTAAACTCAATCCCAATGCGAAACTTATGCTTATAGGCAAAGGTGTACTGAAATCTCAAATAAATGATAAGATTTTAGAAATGAATCTTGGTGAGAATATCATATCTCTTGAGAACAGATCCGATATACCGCAACTTATGAGTGCAATGGATGTATTTGTACTGCCATCCAGATGGGAGGGATTTCCTGTTGTTATGATAGAAGCGCAGAAGATCGGTCTTCCTTGTGTTATATCTGACAGGATAAATAAAGAAGTTGTTCTGAGTGATAGAGTTGCGATGTTAGATATAGAAGGCGATATAAATGCATGGATTGATGCTATAGACGGTAAATGTGAATACATGCCAGTTTCAGGTTCGTTTGAAGATTATGACATTCATAGGTCGATAGATAGTTTGCAGAGGATATACTGTGGTAAATGAAAGAAGAAAGTGTCTCCATATATGCACGATTGACAAGGGCGGCGCATATAATGGAGCAAAGCGTCTTAATGAGATGCTAACTGAACATGGTATTGAATCAAAGATCATTGTCAGGACAAAGACAGATGATGCTTCACCTGCGATATGTGCTTTTGACAGTCCTTTGCAGGGATTTGTGTCAAAGGCTAAGAATGTAATAAATCTCTTATGCAAAAAAGGAGATGTAAAAAGAGATATCCTGGGAACTGATCTTACATCAAATCCATTTGTAAAGGAAGCTGATGTGATATTCATTCACTGGATCAGTACATTTTTATCTCCTAAGCAGATATATAAACTGACTACACTTAAAGGTAAGAAAGTCATTTTCTGGATGCACGATATGTGGCTGTTTACAGGCGGCTGTCATGTTGACAGAAGATGTGGCGGTTATGCAAGTGAATGCAGGGATTGTTCTATGGCAGGCAAATACGCTGCTAAGAGTTTTGATAGAAAAAAAGATTTTATCAAAAAATCCGATATGACAGTCTGTGGGCCGAGCCGATGGATAGTAGATGAAGCTAAGAAGAGTTCTATACTTGAAGGCAAAAAGATTGAATATATCCCGAATACATATGACAGTAGGATCTTCAACAGTGAATGTAATAGAGAAATCATTCGTAAAAAACTGGGATTGTCACCGGATAAAAGGCTTATACTCTTTGGTGCTGCAGATACAGGAACTGCTAATGATGACAAGGGTTTTTCATATCTTATCAATGCGATAAAACAACTTGATATGACTGATAAGCAGCTTGTAGTCATAGGAAACGCAGACGGTGCAAAAGAAATGCTTGAGGAATATGATTCGGTATTCCTTGGATATATAAATGATGAACATAAACTGGCTGATATATACAGATCAGTTGATGTGTTTGTGAATCCTTCACTTCAGGAATCATTCGGATATACTGTTTGTGAATCTATGGCATGCGGTACACCTGTCACTGCATTTGCTGTAGGCGGAATGTTGGATCAGATAGAGCATAAGGTGAATGGATACCTTGCTGAGTTTAAAAACAGTGAAGAACTGGCTTTGGGTATAGATTTTTGTTTGAATAACAGAGAGAAACTGTCAAAGAAGGCTTTTGAGTCGGCAAGACGCTTCTCTTATGAAAATGTGTATGGATATGTTGAAGGATTCCTCGAATAACATAATATTTGTAACTATCTCGATGACTGGGGGTGGCACAGAAAGGGTAATTTCTGTGCTAGCTAATGAAGCAGCAAAACGGGGGATGCAAGTAACGATCATGATGATTGGTGATGACAGGGTGGAGTACGCACTTGATGAAAGCATAAATGTAATATGTGTATCCAAAGCAACCGGGGGAAGTTTTAGTGGCAGAATCAAGCGGATTAAGGCTATGAGAGAAGTCATTAAGAAGGATAATGCTAATGTTATAGCTATGGGCTCTTCTGCATCTATATTTACTCTTATAGCCGCATATGGCTTAAAGAATAAAATAGTTGTTTCCGAAAGAAATGATCCGAGGAGATTAAATCATAAGCCTATCAGCAAAACCATGAGGTTTTTCAGAGAGATTCTTTATAAACGTGCTCATAAGGTGGTTTTGCAGACAGAAGACGTAAAGGTATATTTTGGTAAAAAAGTATCACAAAACAGCTGTGTGATAATGAACCCTTTGCCGGATGAGATTTATGTTGGGCATAACAGTGAAGTCAGAGAAAAATGTATAATCAGCTCTGGCAGGTTAATCGGTTATAAAGGATTTGATGCACTTATCGATGCATATGCTGAGTTTGTCAAGAAGCATCCGGAATATTTACTTAAGATATTTGGAAAAGGTGAACTTGAAGACGAACTTCAAAAACAAATAGATGGTCTCGGACTTAGAGAAAAATCAGTACTTTGCGGGTTTTCTGATGATATCTATGATGAATTGCGCAAAGGTGGCATGTATATATCATCTTCAGTTTCAGAAGGTGTGTCAAATGCACTAATGGAAGCATTAGCTCTTGGGATACCTGTAATAGCTACTGACTGTCCTGTTGGTGGAAGTAGGATGTGTATTAAAGATGGTGTTTCTGGCATATTAGTTAAAGTTGGAGATAAAGATGCAATGGTTAGGGCTATGTGCAAAATAGCTGAAGATGAAGAATATAGAGAAAGTATAAGCAAAAATGCTGTAGAGATAAGTAAAAACTGGAGTGTTTCTAAGATATGGGATGAGTGGGAGGAACTGTTTGCCTGATGAAGAAAATTCTGATCATTAGAACATATCCTTCTATACTTGATCCAGAGGGTTATAATATACAGGAGATCGGTTTTGCTAAAGCTCTTGTAAGAGCTGGATTTGTATGTGATGTCGTACTTTATAATGCCAGTAATCCCGATGAATTAAAACAGATATCGGTTAGTGGAACAGAATCGGGCTATGTCAAGGTATACATGAGACATGGATTTGGTATCCTTAAGAATGGATTCTTTCCGGGACTTAAAAGTCTTGTCAAGAATTATGATATCTTACAGGTACATGAGTATGATCAGATAACGTCATGGAAATATTATGCATGTTATAAAGACAAGCCTGTGGTCATATATCATGGTCCTTACTATGATGACTATAATAAAGGCTATAATTTAAAATGCAAGATATTTGATAAGACCTTTTTGAAGATAAAAAGTGGGAATTCGACTCTATGCTTTACAAAGTCTAGGGCCGCAGCTTCTTTTCTTGAGGATAAAGGATTTAAACATGTTGTTCCTATAGGTGTTGGGCTAGATACGGAGAATTTTAAGGATAGCACTACTGTTATTGATCCGGATGATAAGTTTGAACTCCTTTATGTAGGAAAGATTGAAGAGAGGAGAAATCCATATCTTCTTCTTGATATACTGGATAAGCTTTCAGAGAAGTATGATGATATTCATATGACGATAATAGGAAGCGGCCAAAAGGAATATCTGAGTGAATGGAAGCAGAAAGCTGATCATTTCATAGATAAAGGAACACTGACATATATCGAGAAGATTAGCCAGTCTGAACTTAGGGCATATTATAAAAGATCGGCTCTTATGGTATTCCCTTCTAATTACGAGATATTCGGTATGGTATTGCTGGAAGCCATGTACTTTGATCTACCTGTCATATCTTCAGATAACGGTGGCTCTGACACTCTGATATCTGATGGAGTTGATGGTGTGATCGTAGATGGCTTTGATGTTAATAATTGGGTAAGTGCAATATCAAAACTTCATGATGATGACAAGGAATATAATACGATAAAGAATAATCTGACATTAAAAGATCACTCTATATACACATGGGATGGTATAGCTAAAAAGTATATTGATGTGATTAAGAATAAATTTGACTGACATGGATATAAAAGCATATTTTCAAAAACTTAAGACTTCGGTTGCAGTAATGGGCCTTGCTGCATTTATGTTATGCATATTCTGCCCGGCGGAGACCTTTTTTACAAACGCTACAGAACTCCCCTTTGTATATGGCGAATTTTCGTGGTGGCTGTGGATGTTTGCAATAGTCTTTGTCATAGGCATGTCTTTGATAACGGCATTACTCCCTGAAAGAGTACATGCGTTTGTTACATCCTTGGTTTTTGCTCTTAGTGTATGCGCATATATTCAGAACATGTTTCTTAATAAGGGACTTGATCTGATGGGGTTAAATCCTGACGGATACAGCGTGGATTCTTCAAAAGCAGGTATCAATACAACTTTATGGATCATTATTATAATAATAGCAGTCGTTCTTGGTATGATAAAAGCTTACGGAAAGAAGATCACGACGTATGGAGCTTTGTTTCTGCTCGCGATACAGGTGATAGCATATGTGAGTCTGATAATACCTGCTGATAAGAACTGCTTTAATTATCCTTTGGCTGAATATCATCTTTCTGGCGAAGATCAATACAATCTTTCAAAAGATGGAAATATCGTATTATTTGTTGTTGACTCGTTAAGCAACAGGGATCTTAAGAATGCTTTAGATGTAAATCCCGATGCTTTAAATGAATTAAATGACTTTGTTTATTATACAAACATGGACTGCTGTTATTGCGGTACATATCCCTCACTCACACATATGCTCACACATAATTACGTGGATATGAACGTAGGGGTAAATGACTGGACAAGGGTGGCATGGACAGATCCAGATTGTGAATCATTCTATTCGGGGATGAAGTCTGCAGGCTACAAGTGCCTTTTATATACACCTGATCTGCATATCATTTGCGGAAATAATGCACCTGAAGAACTGCTTAATGGCAAATGGGACAATTTTACCGATGCCCCACTAGAAAGAGAAGTAGCTAACAGCAAGATCGTAAAGGTCATGGTAAAGATGGCTGCATACAGGATGCTTCCGGAAGTGATGAAAAACCTAGCTTACGTTGATCTTGGCGAGTATTCTGATGCTGTAAGGATAATTGAAGATCCTGTGATGCATGAAAACTATGATTTTTGCGATAAGCTTGAGCAAAACGGATTGACTACTCATAATGGCGACAAGACCTTTGTGGTACAGCATCTCATGGGAACACATTTATTCAAGAACGATGAGTTTGGAAAGTTCAAGGAAGGTGCATCCTATGAGGAGACGACTCTTGGCTGTCTGTATATCGTAAGCGAATATATAAGACAGATGAAAGAAACTGGAGTCTACGATAATTCTACAGTGATAATAACAGCTGATCATGGATGGGAATACGGCCAGCAGCCGGTGTTCTTTATAAAAGAGGCAGGTGCATCGTCTGATAGCATAGAAGATACTAATGCTCCGGCATCGTTTCATGAGTTGCTGCCTACTATAGCAAGGATCGCTGGTGTTAACATGCAAGGACAGACAATATATGATTTTAAGGCTGACGAATTAAGAGAAAGAACTCTTTATATCAGAAACTATATGGAAGAATATCCCGATGTGCCATACTTTGGAGGAGATAAGGTTGGAACCTCCAATGTATATATGGGATTTACATATACCGGAGATGAAGATGATCTTTTGGAATATCTTTTTGACAGACCATCAAAGATCATTCAGATGGTGGATTCATATTTCTAAATGAGGGAAAAAGAATGGATTTTAACGAGATTTTGGAATACTACAAAAATAAGAAGGTATTCATAACGGGACATACAGGCTTTAAAGGCTCATGGCTTTGTCAGATACTAAAAAGCTGCGGTGCACAGGTTGTTGGATATGCATTAAAGCCACCGACTGATCCGAGTCTTTTTGAGTGTGCTGATATAGCTGATGGTATAAAGTCATATATCGGTGATATAAGAGACTTTGAAAAACTCTGGAAAGCATTTGAAAGTGAGAGACCTCAGATCGTTATACATATGGCAGCTCAGCCGCTTGTTAGAGAGTCCTACAAGGATCCTGTTACCACATATGAAACAAATGTGATGGGAACTGTAAATATCCTTGAATGTGTAAGAAGAAGTGATTTTGTTGAATCTGTAGTTAATGTGACTACCGATAAGGTATACAGAAACAATGAGTGGGATAAGGGATATGTGGAAACAGACTTTCTTGATGGATATGATCCATATTCCAACAGCAAGTCATGTTCTGAACTGGTAACACACAGTTATATACAGTCATTTTTAGCAGACAGAAAAATACCAGTTTCAACATGCAGAGCCGGCAATGTCATAGGCGGAGGAGATTTTGCTACAGATAGGATAATACCTGACTGTGTCAGAGCTTGTTTTGCAGGAAAACCTATAATCGTAAGAAATCCAAACTCAACAAGACCGTATCAGCATGTGCTTGAGCCGTTGTTTGCTTATCTTATGGTTGCTATGAAACAGGCAAATAACTTTGATCTGGCATCCAATTACAACATAGGTCCCAATGATGATAACTGCGTTACAACAGGAGAGCTTGTGGATGCATTCACGGCTTCTTGGAACAAAAAAAGAGCAGAGATAGGTAATGATAAGCTTTACGAGGCTGTTAGACAGGATATGTCTGACGGCGGTCCGCATGAGGCAAACTTTTTAAAACTTGACTGCACAAAGCTTAAAGAAACGTTTGACTGGCAGCCCAGGTGGAACATTAAGGAGACGATAGATCGCATCCTTGAGTTTGAGATAATAAGAAAGCTTAATGCTTCATCTAATGAACTTGCAGAGTGCATGAACAAACAGATTAAGGAATATGTAAAAACTCTATGAGCAAAGACCTTAAACAGATAATCAAATATGATATTGATCGCGGTTATGATACGGGAAAACTGATCAAACCCCTGCAGCTTAAGTTCATAGTAACATGGAGAAAGGCGGTTTATTACGGACGTAAGCATCCGCTCGGGATATGGTATCGCTTAAGACTTGATCACATTTCAAAGAAAAGCGGTATACAGATCCCTACTGATACAAAGATTGGAAAAGGATTGCTTATAGCTCATTTTGGGACGATAATAATCAATCCCTCAGCTGTCATGGGCGACAACATAAACATAGCACCCAATGTGGTCATCGGAAAAGCCAACCGTGGAGAGAAAAAGGGTGTACCGACAATAGGAAATGATGTATGGATAGGTGCAGGTGCAGTGATAACCGGTAACATCAGCATAGGGAATGATGTACTAATCGCACCCAATGCATTTGTTAACACTGATGTCCCCGATCACAGCATTATCTTGGGAAACCCCGCAGTTATCCATCATAGAGAAGATGCAACAAGGGATTATATAAATCACAGAGTCTGATGTTTATATTTACTGTTATTGCCGTTTTACTGGCATCGCTGATAATTGCATATAAGGAAGAATTGAAGCCTTGCGAGACTGTTTGGCCGGTATGTATAGTGATGATACTTATGCTGTATATATTGGCCTTTTTCAGGTACATGTGGGTCATTGATTATATAAGTATAGTCTTTGCAGGGATAATGCTCATATGGATACTTAAGAATAACCTGTATAAAGAGATATTTGCAAAGCTTATCATACCGCAGAATCTTGCGATAGCCATTGTAATGATCTTTGCATTTATATGGCAGAAGAGTTTTAGCGTGGATTTAACAGGCGAGAATCTTTTCTATGCATCAGATTTAAAGTCTTTGTATGAACTTAACGGATTTGCAAATGCCTATGGGACTGTCATGCCTGCGTATGGGGATTATCCTCCAGGCTTGCAGCTTTTTGAATGGTTCTTTTTACATATGAGTCCCAAAGAGTTTAAGGAGGGACTCGGTATAGTTGGATACACTTTCTTTAATCTGATCCTTCTTATGCCGTTTCTTGGGCGGATCAGATTTATAAAGAAAGCTGATACTGAAGATGAATCTGAAGATACAGAGGTAGATGTAAGAGTCACTGAGAACAAGAAGTACAGATTCGTTTATGAGAGCTATCATGTAAAGAGCAAATACAAGGTCCATATATATGGTGACAGAGAAAAGAAAAAAGAGACAGCTCCGATATTGGAGTGGGCAGTGCTGTTTGTGATAAATTTGATCGTGTGTATGAGTCTGATACTCATCCCGACAGTTGTATCAAATCTTGGGCTTTGTATCGCTTTGCCGGATGTTACCCTTGGCATATCCTATGGCATGCTGATACTTTCTGTACTGGATTCGGATCGTGTGAGTCATATATATTATCTTAAGATTCTATTATACGGATGCCTTATCCTTCTTTTAAGAACTTGGGGGATCTTGTGGCTGATATCCGCTGTTATCATCTGCATCATCAGGATAAGGAATGAGAGAGATTATATAGAGGATATCAGATATCTTATCATTGTTCCTGCTCTGTGGATCATCGAAGCAGCAAGCTGGGTTGTACTATGTATATTAATGCATCGTCATTCTGAACTTACTGGATATATGTTAAGGGCATTTAGTGGAAGGACAGGGATGATAACGGAGTTTTCTCATAAACTCCTTGAATTCATTAAAGCTCTTACGATATCACCGATAATCACATACAGGATTGGTCTTATCAGGCTAAGCCCTTTGATCATACTTATCCTGTTTATACTGATACTTCGTTTATTCAATAAAAAAGGCTTGTTTGAAGAGAAAGAAAAAAAGATCCTTTCCGTGCATGCTATAGTGATGTTTATAGTAGTATATGGGTTTATATTCTTTCAGTATCTCCATATATGGGAAAGTCCGCAGATGACTGTTACGCAGACTGTTGAAAGATACGGGATACCATATATGCTGAGTCTGCTGATCATCATGTTCGGCTTGTTTATAAAACTGTGTGACAGTGAAGATATGGAAGTGGCTCTCAGAGAGGATAATGTCGACCGTCAGGTCAATAACATGGCTGCGAAAGCTGTTTATGTTGTATACGGAATATTTGTTGCGTTTATTTTGCTCACTGCAGATTACTCTTTTGCTGTTAAGGATACAGTGACAGTGTCTGATGGTTTGAAGGCTTTCGCTGTTATAGAGGCAGATCAGTTATTAAAGGAAGTAGATGCTCATGTTGAACTAAGGGGCAGACGGGTGTTATACTTAACTGATGACAGCCTTGATAAGAGTATAAAGGATGAACTGAGCTATGAACTGGCACCGGTTGCGGTAGTATTTGCTCAGGTCACGGATGATTTTAATGCTGAAGCACTAAATAACACTATAGCTAACAGTGAGGCACGGTTTGTTTATTGCAATATTTCGGGAGAAAACATAGCGTCCGTACTCTCAGATATGTGTGAAGAGACATGGGAGAATGGAAGAGTATATCAGATAAGAGCGGATGGAACGCTCGGATATATAGATTTATAAGATAAAGCGGGAGATAAGATGGCCAGAAACAATTTACATGGATCGATAATAATCACATACAGATGCAATGCCAGATGCAATATGTGCAACTGCTTTAAGGATCCATCAATGCCTGAGGATGAGATAGATCTTGAAACGCTTGAAAAACTGCCTGACATGGCATTTACAAATATAACCGGAGGAGAGCCTTTTATCAGAAAGGACATCTCCGATATTGTTGAACTGCTCTATAAGAAGACTCCGAGAATAGTCATATCGACTAACGGGTATTTCACAGACAGGATAATAGAACTTTGTGAAAAATATCCTCAGATCGGTATACGTATAAGCATTGAAGGTTTAGAAGAAACCAACAATGCGATAAGAGGACTGCCTGATGGATTTAACAGAGGATATGGAACACTCAAGAAGCTGGTCGATATGGGACATGGTGATGTAGGATTTGGCATGACTGTCCAGGATATGAATTGCAAGGATCTCGTTCCGCTTTACGAGATGGCTAATGACCTTGGGATGGAGTTTGCAACAGCCACACTTCATAATTCGTTCTATTTCAGAAAAACGGACAACAAGATAGATGACAAGCTCATGGTTGCCAAGGAGTTTGAAAAGCTGATAAACAGGCTGCTTCAGTCAAACTCGCCGAAGAAATGGGCAAGAGGATATTTCAACCATGGTCTTATCAATTATATATACGACCAGCCAAGACTGCTCCCGTGCGAGATGGGAACGAACGGATTCTTCCTTGATCCGTTTGGAAATGTTTTACCGTGTAACGGAAGCTGTGAGAAGATGATCATGGGTAATCTCCATGATAGTTCCTGGAATGATATTTGGTTTGGCGAACAGGCAGCTAAGGTGAGGGATCAGGTTAAGCACTGCGAGAAGAACTGCTGGATGATAGGCTCGGCATCTCCTGCAATGAAGCAGCGTATATGGGTTCCAGGCTGGTGGGTATTGAAGCATAAGTTCTTAAAGGGTGGAAAGTATTCTCTGTCAGAAAATAAGTTTATTGATGAAAAATAAGAAGCGTAAAACAATCACATATGTTCTTGAAGGCGTTATGGCATTTGCTACAGCAATAGCCATCGCAATGGTCAGCGATTACGGTATCACCGGTATTGAACTGATGATACCCTGTGTTTTTGCGCTCTGTTTTATCTTATACAACAAGATAACCGAACTTTTTACTGGTGAATATAAAGCTACAGCCATATCAGATCTTAAGTTTACATGCTCGCTTGGTGTGATCATGGCCATAGCTTATGTGGTCGGCAGCAAGATCGATCTTGATGAGAGAGTCTTTAATCCTTTTGGTGCAGTCGATGTTATATATATTCTGTTTCTGATACCATTCTTTGTTTCTATTCTTCACATTGTTTTTTTTTCGGCAGACGAAGCAAGGCTAAAAATCGATAATAATGATTCGGATAGTTCTGCATCTGTTAGGATGTGGCCTAAAGCGGCAGTTTATTCTTTGGTGATGCTTATCTGCTGGCTGCCATATTATCTAACGTATTTCCCCGGCGGGATAGGAAATGATGATTTTGAGTGTGCAAAGATGTGCCTTGGCAAAATCCCGTGGACTAATCATCATCCCGTTTTCTTTACGGCGATCCTAAATATATTCATAAAGCTGTTAGGAGGGACAGATCTTACAGCAGCATTTGGTGTAATGGCTTTTTGCCAGATGCTTATGCTTTCTATTGTTTTATCACTTGTACTTTTATGGCTTGAATACAGACATGCAAAAAGAGGATTCATATATGTTTCTCTGGGATTTTTTGCATTACATCCTATTGTAGCCATGTATTCGATATACATAACAAAGGATGTAATATTTGCATGCATTGTTGTTTTGCTGACATTACTGCTACTTGATATATGCAAGGCAATAAATGATAAGGATGATCATTTAAAACACAGGTCAGTCTGGGTTATGCTCATTGTTCTATCAATTCTGACTATCATCTCAAGAAATAACGGCATATTTATGATAGGTGCGCTTGCTATATGCATGTTCACATTACTTAAGCAGTACCGCAAACAGATACTTATTGCGTTTATTATGGTTTTTGTATTTAACGGTCTGTATAAGAATGCTCTCTGGCCTGCAATGGGCATTGAAAAACAGTCATTTGTTGAATCTGCCTCTATTCCTCTTACCCAAATCGCATATACGATCTATACAGACGGTGATATAAACACTGATGATAAAGAGTATCTTGAGAGCATCATGCCTTTTGAAGACGTTAAGAAGGAGTTTGCACCCGGATACGTTGATACATACAAGTTTTCTGAATCATTTAACGCAGATATTATAGATAGTGATCCGGGAAAGTTGATAAAGACTTGGGCAAATCTGCTGACAGACAACTTTGATAGATATATTGAGGCTTACCTTTTTGAAACCTGCGGATACTGGCACTATGGAATAAGTAATACAGTAGCAACCGAAGGTGTACAACCGAATGATATGGGAATAATGGGAATAGATGTTATTGAGATAGTTTCAGGTCATTCTATGCAGGGCATCCTAACTAAATTGGTTTTAATTGCCCGTAAATTGCCTATGCTTTGCCTGCTCAGTCAGATGGCAGTGGAGTTTTTAGCGGTTATTCTTGTCACTGGACAGTACATCAGAAGAAAGAAGACTATTTATGTCGTTGCAATGATACCGTTTATAGCGTTATGGATCTCTATAATGATAGCAACTCCCGCATACTGTCTTTTCAGATACATGTGTCCGGTATTCTTTTTATGGCCGGTACTGATAGGGGAGTTTATGTTTAAAGATTTGGAGGATAATCAGTGAGCATAATGGAAAAGATAATGCCTAACAGGCTAGACAGGGGTTTTTATGAATATCAAAAGGAGTTTGAAGATAAGGCCTTAGAAGTGCTTCGTTCAGGATGGTATGTACTCGGCAATGAACTAAGCAGTTTTGAAGAAGAATTTGCACAATATATAGGTTCAAAGTACTGTGTGGGTCTTGCCAGCGGATTGGATGCGTTATGGATTGCATTTAGAGCTCTTAACATAGGTAAAGGTGATGAAGTCATCGTTCAGGGAAATACATATATAGCTAGCGTTATGGGTATAACCATGAATGGAGCCACCCCTGTATTTGTTGAACCTGACGAGTATTATAACATAGACACTTCAAAGATAGAAGAGAAGATTACAGACAGGACTAAAGCGATACTAGTTGTTCATCTGTACGGGCAGGCATCAGATATGAAAAAGGTAAGAGATATCTGTGACAGACATAAGCTTATGCTCGTTGAAGATTGCGCTCAGTCTCACGGAGCTGGATTTGAGGGCAAGACAACAGGAACATTTGGCGATATTGGATGTTTTTCGTTTTATCCTTCTAAAAATCTTGGCGCATTTGGGGATGCGGGAGCGATTGTTACCGATAACGAAGAACTTGCCAAATTCATAAGGATATATAGAAATTACGGGTCTGAAAAGAGATACCACAACATGCTTGTGGGAGCAAATTCGCGACTGGATGAGATACAGGCGGGGCTTTTAAGGGTCAAGTTAAAGCATCTTGATGATATGACAAAAGAAAAACGTATGCTTTCCGAAAACTATTTAAACAGCCTTGATAATGAAAAAATAGAGCTTCCAAAGATAAGACAGGGAGCTGATCATATATGGCATCAGTTTGTCATAAGAACAGATTACAGGGATGAACTTATAAGATATTTAGATGAAAAAGGTATCGGGACCATTATTCATTACCCGATCCCTCCTCATCTGTCTGAAGCATACAGTTATTTAGGAATGAAAAAGGGAAATCTGCCGATAACAGAAAAGTATGCTGGCAGCGTATTATCCATACCCTTATATAATGGAATGACATCAGAAGAACAGAAATACGTGGTTGATGCCATCAATGCATTTTAATAATGTGTGATTTGTGGTAAAATAAAAGGGTTATGAATAGTGCTGATAATAGGAGTTTTATGAAGAAAGAATCGCTCGTAAGAGTAATCATCATTTTGATAGGTCTTAGTTTTATACTGCCCTATATGGGGGTTATTTATCATACATTGCCAAGAAATGATGAGTTTGCTTGTGTTTATGGGATTATAGTAACAGGAGGGTATTCTTTAAAAACTCTTGTAAGATTTGTTGCTCGAGAATATATGACATGGGAGGGTAATTATTCCGGCGTATTTATATACTCTGCACTAAATCCTATTCTAATCGGAAACAGCGATTCAACAGTTCATTTTATGAATATGATCTGCTTTTGGGGATTTATTCTTGGATGGTCGTATATCTTATACAGATGTTTATCTTTTTTTGATATCGAAGAAAAACATAAAAAAGTTCTGGCACTTGTATTTCTTATAATTTCAATGAACTGCAGATTCCTAAGAGAGACGCTTGGGTGGTATACGGGCTATATGTACTATATGATCCAGCTGCTGCTTGGAACTTTGGGACTGTTTATGGTCTATGATCTTACAGTCGTTGAGAACGAAAAAAGAAGTAGAAAAAAAGAGATCATAATAATGATCCTTGCATGCTTATTTGAAGTAATAGGTGCAGGGGGAACGCTCCATGTGTCAGCGATACTGTGCTTTATAGTACTGCTTTTCTTTGCTTGGACTATCTTTAGAAAAAAGCCCTGGCTAAAAGCGGCTATACTGTTTGGAAGCATATTTATTTCTACGATAATAAATGTTGCAGCTCCGGGACACAGAGTCAGAAAAGATGGTTATGAGTCCATATCACTTGTTCAAGGGGGAATATACACCTTAACATGTGTATATAATGAGATAAAGAGACTTTGTACGCAGACTTATCTTCCTTATGTGTTGCTTATTGTCTTGGTTGTCTTATTCTATGTTGTCAGATCTGGAAGAAAACATATTGAACTGAATCCTATTCTTGTAGGAATCTGTGGCATAGCATGTATAGTTGGATCTTCATTCCCTGTTTGTTACGGGTATGGTGAAGCAAGTATGGCTGCTCGGGGTTATGAGATGATGGATCTTATGATTAGCATTTGGGCTATGCTGTTCTTATGTAGCGCAGTAAACAGACTGAAATTGCGTGATATCGTTTTAAGCCCTGCCTCAACACTTGTTATCTCAATATTCGCAGTCTTTATGGTGACAACGGTTGCTATTGATAATGTTGAGATTTCTGATATTCCTGTAGTACAATGCGCGAAAGGTCTCGCTGATGGAAGTATCAAGGATTATTCGGATTACTGGAGAAATGTGTTGCATGTAGTCGAAACATCTGATGATAAAAATCTTGTAATAAAGGTCGAGGGGGACTATTTGGACAGGGAATGCATAATAGACAGAGTCATGATCCAGGAGGATGAGACTAACTGGGTAAATACATCCATGGCGGCATATTACGGGCATGATACAGTAAGGATAGAAAGGGTAGACTGATAAAGTAACTGATTGACATATGAAAAAATTATCTATTGTAATACCTGTATATTATAACGAGGATACGCTTAATGATCTTTACGAAGATCTGAAGGCAAAAGTGCTTGATAAGCTTGAAGATTATGAGATCGTCATGGTAGATGACGGATCAAGGGATTTGTCATGGAAAGTCATGAATGATATAAGAGAATCTGACAGATCACATATCAAGTGTGTGCATTTATCCAGAAACTTTGGCGAACATGCGGCTATCTTGGCAGGACTAAATGTATGCATTGGAGACTGTGCAGTCACAAAACAGGCAGACATGCAGGAAGAGTCTGAACTTATACTGCGCATGTATGAGAGCTGGGAGAGAGGAAACAAGGTGGTACTTGCTGTCAGGGAAGACAGGGATGATGGCTGGCTGTATAAGATATTTGCGAATCTGTATTATAAAATGATGAGAAAGATTGTCAATCCCGAAATGCCGAAAGGTGGATTTGACTGTTATCTATTAGACAGAAAAGTCATTGAAGTCATCAAGATGCTTGATGAGAAAAACTCTGCGTTAACGCTCCAGGTACTGTGGGTCGGGTTCAAATCTGAAAAGATATATTTTAGCAGAAAAGCCAGGGAGAAGGGCAAAGGAAGATGGACAATGGGAAAGAAGATCAAACTCGTGGTGGATTCTGTTATGAGTTTTTCGTATTTTCCTGTACGACTAATGTCAGTTATGGGTATCATATTCTTTTTAGCTTCGTTTGTTGGGATAATAATGTGCGTGTCTGAAATTATTGTATCAGGCGTAAGGACTGTCGGATGGGCATCACTTATGACTGTGCTGTTATTTTCAAGCGGTGTGATGATGCTTATGCTCGGAATGCTGGGAGAGTATGTGTGGAGAGCACTTGATGCAAGCAGTAACAGACCGCCGTTTCTTATTGAAGACATTGTTGATGAAAACAGCGATAAAGAATAAATGGGGAGTTATATGAGAAAGATAGATGAAATGTATAAGCTGATCGAATTTGATGAGCTTGGCGATGAGAGAGGTAACCTTGTGGTTGCGGAGGGCGAGAGCAAGTTAGTGCCTTTTTCGATAAACAGGATATTCTACATATACGGATCAGATTCTCAGGTTGTAAGAGGACAACATGCCAATAAAAAAACAAAATTCATTCTGATAAATGTCAGCGGGACTAGCAAAGTAAGACTTGATAATGGAGAAGAAACCCGTGTTATAGAACTTAACAAGCCGAAGATGGGGCTTTATATTGACACTATGCTTTGGAAGGACATGTATGATTTTTCGCCTGATTCTGTTTTGCTTGTTTTAGCCAGTGAGCACTATGATCCCGATGAGTATATAAGAGATTATGACAGTTACCTGAAACTGATAAGCTGATTATTTATTTGAAGTTGCTGTGAAATTTAAGAATAATAAAAGATGTGAGATATATGGATAAGATAGCGATACTGATACCTTGTTATAACGAGGAGAAGACAATCACAAAAGTTGTAAGTGATGCCAAGGCAGCTCTACCTGAAGCAGTTATATATGTGTATGACAATAATTCTACTGATAAGACGGTTGAACTTGCCAGTCAGGCAGGAGCGGTTGTAAGGCATGAATATATGCAGGGTAAAGGCAATGTCATACGTCGAATGTTCAGAGAGATAGATGCTAAATGCTATATAATGGTTGATGGCGATGATACCTATCCGATGGAGTATGCCCGTGAGATGTGTGACAAAGTATTGAATCACAACGCAGATATGGTTGTTGGAGACAGGCTCTCTAGCACATACTTTACAGAGAATAAGCGTCCTTTTCACAACTTTGGAAACAGCCTGGTAAGAAAGAGCATCAATCAGCTCTTTGAATGTGATATCAAGGATATCATGACGGGATTTAGAGCATTCAGCTATCAGTTTGTTAAGACATTCCCTGTTCTTTCCAAGGGATTTGAGATAGAGACCGAGATGACGATCCATGCTGTAAGCAACAACATGCAGGTTGAGAATGTTATTGTTGAATACAGAGACAGACCTGAAGGAAGTGAATCCAAGCTCAATACATATTCTGACGGCATGAAAGTCATATTCACGATAATCAGATTATTTAGGGAGTATAAGCCCTTCAGATTTTTTGCACTGCTGTCGCTTGTACTGATGGCAGTAGCTGTCGGATTCTTTGTACCGGTATTTATCGATTATATCAATACAGGACTTGTAGCAAAGTTTCCCACACTTATAGTATGTGGATTTGTGGGACTTGCAGCGGTTCAGTCATTCTTTGCCGGAATGATTCTACAAAACATTGCCCAAAAGAACAGAAAAGATTATGAGATGGACCTAATAAAACTTGCGATAAGGAGTAAGGACTGATGAAAATTGCAGTAGCAGGAACAGGTTATGTAGGACTGGTGGCAGGAGTTTGTTTTGCAGAAGTTGGTCACAACGTAACCTGTGTGGATGTAGATGAAGCAAAAGTAAAACTCATGGAGAGCGGAGTATCTCCAATATATGAGGAAGGCCTTGAAGAACTGATGAAGAAGAACAATGCCAATGGCCGTCTTCACTATACAACGGATTATGCGTCAGCCTATAAGGATGCAGAAGCAATCTTTATCGGGGTAGGAACACCGGAGATGCCTGATGGAAGCGCAAACCTAAGCTATATAGCTACGGTCTGCAGACAGATCGCGGAATCTGTTGAACATGACTGCTTGGTAGTTGTTAAATCAACTGTTCCTGTAGGAACAAACGACAAGGCTGAACAGTTCATAAATGATTTCCTGGATAAGGATATAAAGATCGAGGTTGCATCAAATCCCGAGTTCCTGGCTCAGGGTACAGCTGTAAGAGATACGCTTCACGCCGCAAGGATCATTATAGGAACCGAATCAAAGGAAGCCGAGGCCAAGCTTATGGAGATTTATAAGCCGTTTAATCTTCCTATCGTATCGGTTAAAAGAAGAAGCGCAGAGATGATCAAGTATGCATGTAATGATTTTTTGGCACTCAAGATCTCATATATGAATGATATCGCAAACCTTTGCGAACTTGTCGGAGCAGATATAGAAGATGTCGCAAGAGGCATGAGCTATGATGCGAGGATAGGAGAGAGATTCTTAAATGCCGGCATCGGATTCGGAGGAAGCTGCTTCCCTAAGGATACCAAGGCATTAAAGTTTTTGGCAAAACAGCATGGCTACGAATTAAAGACAGTTGAAGCCTGTGTTGATGTAAATACAAAACAGAAGACAAAACTCTTTGAGAAAGCAAAAGACAGGATGATCACATTTGACGGACTCAAAGTCGCTGTTTTAGGTCTTACGTTTAAGGCTGGTACGGATGATCTTAGAGAGGCTCCGGCAGGTGTAAATATCAAGCTTCTTTTGGAACAGGGTGCTGATATATATGCATATGATCCGGCGGGTATTCCAAGATCAAAACAGCAGTTTCCTGAAGGAAAGAATGACAGAGGAAGCATCACATACGTCGATTCACCAGAAAAGGCGATCGAGAAAGCAAATATTTGCTTTGTATTTACTGAATGGGCTCAGATCAAAGAGGTCGCGCCTGCAAAGTATAAGGAGCTTATGAAAACGCCTCTCGTATACGACGGAAGGAACTTATACGATGTTAACGAGATGAAGAAGGCAGGAGTAGAGTATTACAGTATAGGACGATAGTGTGCGTTGAATTAGCGCATATGTCCACGGGGGTTTAGAAGGTTATGAGGATACAGCTATTAAACGGAGGGTTTGCAAATCAAGTATTTCAGTATGTATTCATGAGATATGGTGAGATGACAAATCCTGATGAGGAATGGTATCTGGATGATTCGGCATTTTTCATAAAAAACAAGTATAACGGCTACGAACTTGAAAAGGTCTTCGGTGTACAGCCAAAACTTTTAAGCAAGTATTATGATGCCGATACCTGGAAGGAAATGATAGAACTGAGAAAGAAAGGAAAGAGTATTCCACAGATCCTTAAAGACAATGGTGAGAACATCATCATGTATGCAGACAAGGATGATTATAAGACTGAGAATGTCTTTGACGGCAAGGTTTACAGGATGCTCCCTGAAGGCGGATTCTATCCGGAGATAAGCAAGATCGATAATCCTGTTGTATATTATCACGGAGACTGGGTTGAGAAGAACTGGTTTGACTGCTTCAGAGATCAAATGCTTGAAGAGCTTAAGTTCCCTGAGATAAAGAGCAGACAGGCAAAGATTTATCGAGATGAGATCCTTAAAGGTGTTTCTGTCGGGATGCATATCCGCAGAGGCAATTTTGTAAAGATGGGTCTTGAACTCGATACACAGTATTACTTCAATGCCTTAAAGGATCTTGCAGATCACTATGACGATTTCACGGTATATGTATTTTCTGACGATCTTTTCTGGTGCAATCAGAATGCATATCAGCTGGGACTTAATTTTGCACCAAAGATCGAATACATCTCAGGAAACATGGGCGGGGAAAGCTATGTTGACTTGCAGCTTATGAGTATGTGCAAGGTTGTCATCATGGCAAACAGTGCATTCTCTTTCCTTGCCGGGCTCATGGATACGAGACTTGAATATTTTATTGATCCCTGGACAGGGAAATGGGGAATGTAGATAAGTATGAACTATGATTATCTGATCGTCGGAGCAGGTTTGTTCGGAGCAGTATTTGCTCACGAGATGACAAGGAAAGGCAAAAAATGCCTTGTAATAGATAAGAGAGACCATATCGCAGGAAATATCTATACCAAGAAATGGGCAGATATAGATGTTCACTGGTATGGCGCACATATCTTCCATACGAGTAACAAGAGCGTATGGGAGTATATAAATCAGTTTTGTGAGTTTAACAACTTCGTTAATTCGCCTGTTGCAGTCTATAAGGATGAGTTATATAACCTGCCGTTTAACATGAACACATTTTCAAAGATGTGGAACATAAAGACACCTGAGGAAGCTAAAAAGATAATAGCCGATCAGAGAGCGGCCGAAGCAAATAAAGCAGGTGAACCCGCTAATCTTGAAGAGCATGCCCTATCAATGGTAGGCAGGGATGTTTATGAAAAGCTCATTAAAGGATATACGGAAAAGCAGTGGGGAAGAGACTGCAAGGACCTTCCTGCATTCATCATAAAGAGACTGCCGTTAAGGTTTACCTACAATAACAATTATTTCAATGACAGGTATCAGGGAATACCGATAGGCGGATATACTCAGATAATCGAAAAGATGCTTAATGGCATCGATATAAGATTAAATACCGAGTATAAAGCTTTTGCAAAAAGCAAGGAAAGGGATGTTACCTGGAATAAGGTTTTGTATACCGGTATGATCGATGAGTATTTTGATTATAAACTGGGTGAGCTGGAATACAGGTCGCTTAAGTTTGAACATGAACTCATTGAAGGTGAGGAAAACTATCAGGGTAATGCAGTCGTAAATTATACTGAGCGAAATATCCCCTATACGAGGATAATAGAGCATAAGCATTTTGATTTTGGCACTCAGCAAGATACGGTCATCACGAAGGAATATCCTGCGACATGGAATAAGGGTGATGAACCTTACTATCCGATAAATGATGACAGAAATACAAAGCTTTATAAAGACTATGCAAAGCTTGCCGAAGATGAAAAGAATGTCATATTCGGAGGCAGGCTTGGCAATTACAGATACTATGACATGGACAAGGTTATCGAGGCAGCACTGGAAGTTGTAGAGAAAGAAGCGTAAAAAGCATATATGGCAAAAGAATCGTTTCTAAAAGAAGAAAATAAGAGCAGTGTCAGAGATCAGCATATAAATCTGATCCCGATCGACAATATCGGCGGATTTGATGTAAGACCTGGGTTTTATGAGATCAATGGTGCAACCCCGATACCCGGCGGAGTGAATTTCACTATTCAGTCCAGCCAGGCTACTTCGTGCGAGCTTTTATTGTTTAACAGAAGAGAGGATCTGCCGTTTGCGATAATACCGTTTCCAGAGCATTACCGCATAGGAAACTGCTATTCCATGATAGTATTCGGGGTTGATATAGAAGGCCTTGAGTATGCATACCGCATGGACGGACCGTATGATCCTAAAAAAGGCCTTCTCTTTGACAGGAAGAATATCCTTCTTGATCCGTACGCAAAGGCTGTTGCGGGACTTAGAGAATTTGGCGTGGATGAGGTCGATTATTCCGGATACAGAGCCCGCGTTGTAAAAGATGACTTTGACTGGGGTGACAGCAGACAGCCTCTTATCCCTATGGAAGATGTCATCATCTATGAACTCCATGTAAGAGGATTTACGATGGATGATTCCTCAGGAGTCAGATTTCCAGGTACATTTGACGGTATCAGAGAAAAGGTGCCGTATCTAAAAGCTCTCGGCGTGAATGCTGTGGAACTCATGCCGATCTTTGAGTTTGATGAGATGCATGATCACCGAGAATATGACGGACATCAGCTCATAGATTACTGGGGATATAATACAGTAAGCTATTTTTCTCCAAATACCGCATACTGTTCTCGCCCTGAATACAACAAAGAAGGAAATGAATTAAAGAGACTTGTTCAGCTTTTAAATGACAACGGGATAGAAGTATACCTGGATGTTGTGTTCAATCATACGGCTGAAGGAAATGAACAGGGCCCTGTATTTTCATTTAAAGGAATAGACAATAACGTTTACTACATGCTGACGCCCGAAGGGTATTACTATAATTTCTCCGGCTGCGGCAATACACTAAACTGCAATCATCCTGTTGTAAGAAGGATGATCATAGACTGCCTGAGATACTGGGTAATAGCATACAGGATAGATGGTTTCAGATTTGATCTTGCTTCAATACTTGGAAGAAACAAGGACGGTTCTCCTATGGCCAATCCGCCGCTTCTTGAAGCACTGGCATTTGATCCGATCTTAAGCAAGGTCAAGCTTATAGCGGAAGCCTGGGATGCGGGCGGCATGTATCAGGTAGGTTCATTCCCCAACTGGAGAAGATGGGTTGAGTGGAACGGCAAATACAGGGATGATATAAGAAGCTTCTTAAAGGGAGATGACTACAAGGGTGAAGTGGCAGCAATGAGGATAAGCGGCTCACCTGATATATATAATCCTGAGGACAGAGGATGCTTTGCGTCCGTTAACTTCATCACCTGCCATGACGGATTTACGCTTCATGATCTGTATGCATACAACTATAAGCATAATGAGGCAAACGGCTGGAACAATACAGACGGAGCAAATGACAATTACTCATGGAACTGTGGCTTTGAGGGTGAGACAGACGATAAGGAAGTAAATGATCTCAGAGCAAGGCTTGTAAAGAATGCCTGTGTAGTTCTAATGCTAAGCCGTGGCATTCCGATGTTTTTGGCCGGTGATGAATTCGGAAATACCCAATTTGGAAACAACAATGCATATTGCCATGATAATAAGATATCATGGCTTGACTGGTCTTTACTTGATAAGAACAGGGATCTGTTTGAGTTCTTCCAGTACATGATCTGGTTCAGAAAGATGCACAGGATAATAAGAGTGGATACACAGATGTGTTCGCTTAACTATCCTTTTATATCACAGCACGGCCTGCAGCCTTTCTGGCCCGACTATAACAGCAATCATCATTTCGTTGGAATAATGTATGCCGGAAGGAACCGCTCGGGAGAGGATGAACTTGTTTACATTGCTATAAATGCATACTGGAATCCTCAGACATTTACAGTTCCGCAGGCCCCCGAAGGCAGAAGGTTCTATGTTGTCATAGATACATACAAAGAACAGAGCGTCGTGCAGGATATCATACCTGTACTCGGACCGATAACGATAATGCCAAGAACGGTAATGGTCCTTGAGACATATCCTATAATCGATCATTCATAAATGCTTGGATAGAGTAACCAAGGAATGATTGATGAGTAATAGAAGACATATGTATGCTCTCGTGTATATTTAAATTATTGAGGAAATAGATAAGATATATGAATGATCCTAAAAAGAATGATAGGCTTTATATAGTCATGCCTGCCTATAATGAGGAAGAGAATATTGAGGTTGTCGTAAGAGCATGGTATCCTCTTCTAGATGACAAAGAAGAGAATTCAAAACTTGTAATAGCTGATTATGGTAGCAAGGATAGAACACGAGAGATACTTAATAAGTTAAAAAATGAAGAATTTCCAAAACTAGAGATACTGGAGACTACGAATCAGTTTCATGGACCCAAGGTAATAGCTTTGTATAAATATGCGATATCACAAAAGGCTGATTTTGTATTTCAAACAGATTCAGATGGTCAGACGGATCCATCGGAATTTGAAACTTTTTGGAATCTTAGAGATCAATATACGGGGATTTTCGGAAACAGGACTGTCAGGGGGGACGGAAAAGACAGGGCTTTTGTGGAGAAAGTAGTATGCATCTTGCTTAAAATGTATTTTGGCGTCAATATACCGGATGCCAATGCTCCGTTTCGCTTGATGAAGACGGATGTGTTAGATAAGTATTTGGCTAAATTGGATGATGATTACAGTCTTCCAAATATAATGATAAGTACTTTTTTCTGCTTTTATAATGAAAGATATTGCTTCAGAGAAATTAGTTTTAGACCAAGAAGCAAGGGGAATAACTCTATTAACATGAAGAAAATCATCAAAATAGGTTTCAAGGCTCTCGGAGAATTCAGTATATTCAGGAAGGATATGAGACGTGACCTGGCTTAAAGATAAGAGTTTTAGGAAAGACAATGACATGCTCGTCATCGTGATAATTGGATTGATGAGTTTAATAATCTGGGCACATGGTGAAACCTTTTTTGCCTGCCCGGGAGATACATCGGTAGATACGGCTGTATTTCAGACTATGGGATATATGATGAAGAGGGGATATCTTCCTTATGTGGATTCTTTTGATCACAAGGGCCCTCTTTTATATTTTATTCATTATCTAGGATCTTTGATCAACACAAATTCGGGTGT
>JAEEGK010000585.1_pt1 | contig 90750 bp, 76 predicted proteins | sample 8958771 | NCBI WGS metagenome assembly JAEEGK01 (sample SAMN16246547, study PRJNA631951) | gut metagenome | biome: gut microbiome; feature: rumen; material: SC-attached | host: Bos | place: Iran: Karaj | collected 2018-10
CTATATAGACAGTTTTTTTTTTTTTTTTGCAACACTTTTTTTCAAAAAATCAGATTTTTATCCCCACACTGAATGATAGCACACTGTGGTGCGACTTGAAAGTAGCCTGTTCCCATTTCTCCACGGGTGTTGGTTCCACCAGAACAGCCTCGTTGAAAGAGTGGGTGAAGTCGTAGGTGTAACGAATTCCCAAGAACAAACCGTTCTCCAGATTGAAACTCACGCCTCCCGTAATGCCTATGCTTATGCGGTTCCATGCTTTGAACTCCGGGATTTCCTTTCCCTTAGCCGTCTGCTCTTCCCAGTCGATGAAATAGTAAACGGTGTCGAAGGTGGCTACCTCGTCGGCGTGTATGGTCTGTTCGAGGGTGTATTTCCATTTGCCGCCGAAACAGAGGCTTATCTGCGGTCCGACTTCGAAGGCGATGTTGTCGAAATAATATCTGTAAAGGATGGGGATGTTGAGGTGGTATGTTCTGCAGGTGGCTTTCTCGTTGTCGGGGACGGTGAGCGGATGGTCGAAATGCTCCGTCCACGTGCGGCGGTAGCCTTGGCGGGCAAACATCACCTCCGTGCCCACGCTCATCTTCTCGTTGATGAAATATTCCGCCATAAGGCCCACGTTGTAGCCGAAAGCCGGCAGCCGCCTCATATAAGTGGTAGTGTCTTGGACAAGGAACATGTTGTTTACCGACGCGCTGGCCTTGCCACCGAACTTGAACTGCGCCATCAGGCCGGAGCCCGAAGCCAGTGTCAGCAATGCCACTGCAATCAGTATTCTTAATATCCTTGCCATATTGTCACTTTTTTATAACGACACTTGAAAAGCCTTGTTTGCTACTTGTTAATAAAAAAACAGACGCCCCATGGCTTGGAGCGTCTGTCTGTTTTTTTTGTGTCGATTCTAAATACTTAGAACTTGAATCCTACGCTAACGGAGATAACGCTATGGTGGGATTTAGTAGCTTCTTGTTTCGGTTTCAGATCGTCGCCAAGTTTCATGTCGTTGAAAGCGTTGGTGAAATCGTAGGTGTAGCGTGCACCGAAGAACAGACCGCTGGCCATGTTGTAGCTCAGACCAATGGTGCCGCCGATGTTGATGCGGTTCCACAGTTTGAAATCAGACATTCCTTTTTGCATATCCGATTCAACATCTCCCAAAGAAATTGTGGTGTCTTGGGTTGCGGTGTGTCCAAGAAGTGTTTCTTCGGAATGACCCTTGATTTTTCCACCGAAGCAGAAACTTACTTGAGGACCAACCTCTATAGCCAAACCGCCGATGTAGTATCTGAATAAGATGGGCAGGTTGATGTGGTTGGTGCGGTAGGTAGTCTCACTTTTAAAACCATTGTTTTCGTCACCAGTTTCAATGGTTCTTTTATAACCTTGCTGAGCGAAGAGGAGTTCAGCGCCGACACTCATGTTGTCGTTGAGGAAATACTCACCCATAACACCAACGTTGAAACCGAAAACGGGAGAACGTTTAATGTCTTTAATGGTGTCAGAATCAAGGAACATGTTGTTCATTGTACCGCTGGCTTTAACGCCAAATTTTACTTGAGCCATCAGGCTTGAACTTGTGGCAAATACCAAAACGGCAGCCACTACCATAAATTTAAATGCTTTTTTCATCTTTTTTAATGATTTTTAGTTAGTTATCAAATTTATTGGTGAATGAATCACATTGCAAATATACACTTTTTTTACAATATGGCGTTTTTTTTGCGAAAAAATGTTGTCTTTTTTTTGCCGTAGAGACGCGCCATGGTACGTCTCTACAAATTTTCGGAATCCGAATCACAAAAAAAATCGTATATTTGCATTTCAAACACAAAAACGATAATGTTATGAAAAAAGCATTCATTTTCAGCTTGATGTGCCTCGTTGCACTCGCTATCAGCGCACAGAATTATGTCGATTTGGGTCTTGCCAGCGGTACACAATGGAAGGACCAGAACGAAAAAGGGTATTACACTTATTATAAGGCTATGAACCTTTTTGGCGACGAAATGCCTACCAAAGCCCAGTGGGAGGAGCTCGTGAAAGAGTGCAACTGGACATGGCAGGGCGACGCTTATAAAGTAGTAGGACCTAATGGCAAGTCCATCACAATACCAGCTGAGGGTTATTTCCCTTATGTCGGAGAACGTACTTCCATCGTTGTGGATAAAGGCAATTCGGGACACTACTGGTCGGCTACCGATGTCGATGAGCTAAAAAGTTCGTGGTACCTCTTTTTCTATTCCACCTCGTTGGAAATGAAACACAACGCATGGGCTTACCAACAGTCCGTGCGACTTGTGAAGAAAAAATAATTGCCAACAACTGTGCATTTTTGCACCAATTTCCCTACTATATAAACGATGTACACATCGTCTCTATAGTTATTTTCCCCATTCTTTATCACTGTTCACTGATCACGTTTCACTATTTCGAAAAAAATCGTATATTTGCAAGTTTGAATATTAGCAATTGTCGTAACCAAAACTATATCGCACAATGACTTACACAGACAAGGAAGGAAAAAACAAACGCTACACCGTTACTTCGGCGCTGCCATACGCCAACGGTCCCGTACATATAGGACATCTTGCAGGGGTTTACGTGCCTGCCGACATCTACGCCCGCTACCTGCGTTCGCAGGGCGAGGATGTGCTTTTCATCGGCGGAAGCGACGAGCACGGCGTCCCCATCACCATAAAGGCCCGCAAGGAGGGCGTAACGCCTCAGGACATTGTGGACCGCTACCACGAGATAATCAAGAAATCCTTCGCCGAGCTGGGCATCTCTTTCGATATCTACTCCCGCACCTCGTGCGAAGAGCACCACCGTACGGCTTCGGAGTATTTCCGCAACCTTTACGAAAAAGGCTGTTTCATCGAAAAAGAGTCGATGCAGTACTACGACGAGGAGGCACACCAGTTCCTCGCCGACCGCTATATCGTTGGCACCTGTCCGCATTGCGGCAACGACCACGCCTACGGCGACCAGTGCGAAGCCTGCGGCACCTCGCTCAACGCCACCGACCTTATCAACCCCACATCCATGCTCAGCGGTGCCAAGCCGGTGCTGAAACCCACCAAACACTGGTTCTTGCCACTCGACAAAGACGAGCCGTGGCTCCGCCAATGGATCCTTGAGAGTCATAAAAACGACTGGAAGACAAATGTTTATGGACAGTGCAAGTCGTGGATTGACGCCGGACTGCAGCCCCGCGCCGTAACCCGCGACCTCGACTGGGGCGTGAAAGTCCCCGTGGAAGGCGCCGATGGCAAAGTGCTTTACGTGTGGTTCGACGCACCTATCGGATATATCTCGTTCACCAAACAGCTCAAAGGCGACGACTGGGAGAAGTGGTGGAAATCGCAGGACACCAAGCTGGTGCATTTCATCGGCAAGGACAACATAGTGTTCCACTGCATCATTTTCCCCTCCATGCTCAAGGCCGACGGCAGTTACATACTGCCCGCCAACGTGCCCGCCAACGAGTTCCTCAACCTCGAGAACGACAAAATCTCCACCTCGCGCAACTGGGCGGTGTGGCTCCACGAATACCTCGCCGATTTCCCAGGCCGTCAGGACGTGCTGCGCTACACCCTCTGCTCCAACGCCCCCGAGACCAAGGACAACAACTTCACTTGGAAGGACTTCCAAGACAAGAACAACAACGAGCTGGTGGCCATTTTCGGCAATTTTGTGAACCGTACCCTCGTGCTCACGCACAAATTCTTCGGCGGCAAGGTGCCTGCCGTAACCACCACCACCGATTTGGAAAAACAGGTGGCCGACGAGCTTGCCAAATTTCCCGAAAGCATAGGCACATCCATCGAGACCTATCGTTTCCGTGAGGCTCTGGCCGAATTTATGAACCTCGCCCGCGTGGGCAACAAATATCTCACCGAAACCGAGCCGTGGAAACAGATAAAGACCAACCTCGAATACACGCAGACCATTCTCAACACCGCTTTGCAGATATGCGCCAACCTCGCGGTGCTTTGCGAGCCGTTTATGCCTTTTACTGCCGAAATGATGCGTAAGTTGCTGAACCTCGGCAAATTGCAGTGGCAGCAAGCTGGCACCCTCGACCTTCTGGCCGACGGCACCGAGCTGGCACAGCCCGAATTCCTTTTCGAGAAGATAGAGGACTCCGTTATCGAGGCACAGGTGAACAAACTGCTCGAAACCAAGAAACAGAACGAGCTCAACGCATGGGCCCCCGCTCCTGTGAAGGAAAAGGTGGCCTTCGACGATTTCGGCAAGGTGGACATCCGCGTGGGCACCGTTTTGGAATGCACCAAAGTGCCTAAGGCCGACAAACTGTTGCAGTTCAAAATCGACGACGGCATGGGCGGCCGCACCATCGTGTCTGGCATTGCCAAATACTACCCCGAGCCCGAGAAACTTGTCGGCATGCAGGTGTGTTTCATAGCCAATTTCGAGCCGCGCAAGCTGAAAGGCGTCGAAAGTCAGGGCATGATACTCTCCGCCGAGGACAAGGACGGCCGTCTGGTGCTTGTAACACCGAGTCAGCTGGTGGCCTGCGGCAGCAATATAGGATAAAAAATACAATAACAACAAAATAAAAATGAAAATCAAACGATCGGTTGGAGTTTTCGCAATTATTGCGGTATTTCTGGCATCAGTGTCATGCACAGAAAAACAAGAGTTGACTGCAACAGAGGCTCCCAACGACAATGTTTTCAATGTCAACGGAGTGAAATTCGAGATGATAAAGGTTGAAGGTGGAATTTTCCGCATGGGCAACGACGGTTATCTTTTTGAAGTGGTAGAAGATGAAATGCCGAGCCATAATGTGTCCCTGTCAACTTTCTATATTGGAGAAACTGAAGTCACACAAGAACTTTGGGAAGCTGTGATGGGCTACAATCCGAGCGCACAGAGTTTCGAGGACAGATCACAATATCCCGTTGACAATGTCAGTTGGGACGACTGTCAGACATTTATCGCTACTTTGAACAGCATTACCGGACGTGTCTTCGGATTGCCTACCGAAGCCCAATGGGAGTATGCGGCACGTGGTGGTGTAAACAAGAACGATTACACATATAGTGGAAGCAACAATGTCCAAAAGGTGTGTTGGTTTTCAGAGAACACCCCGATGTCTCGTCAGATTAAAACTAAAGAACCTAATACTCTGGGCATATATGATATGTCGGGCAATGTGGCCGAATGGTGTAGCGACTGGTATGGATTGTACAGCAGCACATTTCAGGAAAATCCATTAGGACATCATTCCGGCACAAAACGTGTGGTACGTGGCGGCAGCTGGAACAGTTCGGAAACCGGTTGTCGTAACACAGCCCGTAGTTCAGAAACTCCCGACTTTAAAAGCTCCGCCATTGGATTCAGACTGGTGCTGAAATAATTGACAATTAGTGGCCTGTTGTCAGGAGAGCCTAATAGGGGATTTTTGCTATTCTTTGTCTACCCGATAAAAGAAATAAGGCTGAAAATCTAACAGTTTTCAGCCTTTCTTTGTACCCGGGGCCGGGATCGAACCGGCACGAGTGTTACCTCATTGGTTTTTGAGACCAACGCGTCTACCAATTCCGCCACCTGGGCAACTCAGTAGGGGACATTCTCTCGTCCCATTTGCGACTGCAAAATTACGAACTTTTTTTGACATGGCAAAATTTTTTTTCTCATTTTGGTAAAAATACCGAAAAAAAATCGTAATTTTGCAAATCCAAAAAACGAACAAAAATGCAGTTAGACGGAACAAATCAAGTATGTATATTTACGGGCAGAGTAACGGAAAACCTCACCCGCAAAATTGTTGAAAAATTAGGTACAAGTCTGGCAAAATCTGTGGTTTTTCAGTATGCCGACGGCGAATTTCAACCCTCTTTTGAGGAATCGGTGCGCGGAAAAAAGGTTTTTATTGTGCAGTCCACAATACCTCCCGCCGACAATCTTTTCGAACTTCTTATGATGGTTGACGCCGCCCGCCGTGCTTCTGCCGGTCAGGTGATAGCCGTCATACCTTATTATGGCTTCGCCCGTCAGGACCGTAAGGACAAACCCCACGTGCCCATCACATCGCGCCTTGTGGCCGACATGCTCGAGGTGGCAGGTGTGGACCGTGTGGTGGTTATGGACCTCCATGCCGACCAGATTCAGGGTTTCTTCCACATCACTGTGGACCACCTGTTCGGCTCGTCGCTGTTCATGCCTTACATCCGCAGTCTCGACATCCCCGACGGCGACCTGCTTTTCGCCTCGCCCGACCTCGGCGGCTCGCGTCGTGCCGGCATGTACGCCAAGACGATGAACAACAGCTTTGTGATTTGCTACAAACACCGCAACAAACCCAACGAGATAGGCGAGATGCGTCTTATCGGCGATGTTAAGGACAAACACGTGATACTGCTCGACGACATTATCGACACCGGTTCCACCATCTGCAAGGCTGCAGGCATTATCAAGGACCACGGTGCCAAATCGGTTCGCGCCATGATTACCCACCCTGTGCTCAGCGGCAGCGCCATTGAGAAAATCGAGGACTCGCAGCTCGAGGAACTTGTGGTTAGCGACACCATACCGCTGAAACGTCAGTCGCCCAAGATCCACGTGCTCTCCACCGACTGGCTGTTTGCAAGTGCCATTCAGCGCATAGTCAACAATCAATCTATCAATGATTTGTACGAGACAACAATACACCACCGCGGTGTGATTGAAACTTTGGAATAACATTTTAATTCACTTTATACATTAATTTAAATTACAAAAACAATGAAAATAGTATCGATGAGCGGTTCTCTCCGCGAGAACGTAGGGAAAAAGGATGCTAAAGCATTGCGTCGCGAAGACAAAGTGCCATGTGTTATGTACGGTAAGGACGAACAGAAAATGTTCTCCGTTCCTCAAACAGCCTTCCATCCGGTGATATTCACCCCAGACGCCTGTTTTATTGAAATCGAACTCAACGGCACCAAACATCTCACAATGCTGAAAGACATTCAGTATCACCCTGTTACAGAAATCGTTTATCACGCCGATTTCTACGAACTGAGCGACGACAAACCCGTTGTTATGTCAATCCCTGTTTACACAACCGGCAGCTCCAAGGGCGTTATGAAAGGCGGTAAACTTGTTACCAAAATCAAACGTCTGAAAGTGAAAGCTTTACCGAAGGATATGCCCAACAAGATTGTCCTTGACGTTACCGACCTCGATGTTCTGCAAGGCATCAAAGTTCAGGAGGTTCCCACCAACAATTTCGAGCTTCTCGACGTTAAGTCAAGCGTTGTTGTAACAGTTAAATCGACCCGCTCGAGCGCTACCGCTACCGAAGAAGGTGGTGAGGAAGCTGCTCCTGCCGCAGAATAATTGTTTGTTTGACAAGTTTTTATCGGGCTGTGATGGCATCCATCACGGCCCTTTTTTAAAGCCATGAAATACCGTCACCTGCTAATCGACCTCGACCGCACCTTGTGGGATTTCGAACGCAACAGTCTGCAGACTATGCGCGAGATGTTCGACAAATACGAGCTGGCGAAGCTTTGCCACACCGATTTCCAGACCTTTCTGGACACCTACCACGTCATTAACTACGGATTGTGGCAGGCCTACAACAACGGCACCTTGACGAAAGAATATCTGTATGTGGCTCGTTTTTCGCTAACTCTCGACCATTTCGGCCTTTCCGACACCTACGCCCTCGGCAAGCAGCTGGGCGACTACTACGTTTTCGAGAGTCCGAAAAAGACAGCCCTTCTCCCCGGAGCCGAGGTCCTTCTGCCGTACCTTAAAGAAAAAGGCTACACGCTGAGCATAGTGAGCAACGGTTTCAAGGAGGTGCAGTTCGAAAAGATGCGCACTTCGGGCATCGATGGCTATTTCGACCATGTGTTCCTTTCGGAGGATATCGGCTACCAGAAACCCGACCGCCGCTTTTTCGACTGGGTGCTCGAAAGTCTGAACGCCGAGCCACGACAGTGCCTGATGATAGGTGACGACATCACCGTGGACATTGCAGGCGCGCGCGACTCAGGCATCGACCAGATTTTCTGCAACTTTGCCGGAGCCAAACCCGATTTCGAGCCCACGCACACCGTTTTTGAACTGAAATCCATTATGGAAATACTTTGAAATCAGTACGATGCGTGGTTATTAAAAATTGGCTGTTTATCAAAACTTAAAAAACTTTGGAAAATCCCTCTCGTTGAACAATTTTTTTTCGTAACTTTGCAAAAAGAAATATAAACGTAAAAACAAAAACATATTATGGCAGAACATGTTACAGACGCCAATTTCGAGGAATTGGTATTAAAATCGGATAAACCCGTTATGGTTGATTTCGGCGCCACTTGGTGCGGACCTTGCAAAGCGTTGGCCCCCGTTGTTGAACAGATGGCCGAGAAATACGCCGGCAGAGCTGTTATAGCCAAAGCCGACGTTGAAGAATGCCCCGAGGCATCGGCCCAGTTCCGTATCCGCAATGTACCCACCGTGCTGTTTTTCAAAAACGGCGAGGCAGTGGATAAAAGTGTGGGTAATGTACCCCCAGATATACTGACCGAAAAACTGGAAAAACTCTTCTAACGAGTTGAAACTCCGAAACAAAGTCATTTCGGGAGTCGTTCAGGCTGCCGGAATGATTTTTATTTGTTCGACGTAATCACAAAACTTTGGACAGCCGCATAGAAAAGGGCAGGGTAGAGCGTTATCGCAATTTGGAACTGCTTGCACGACAGGTGGTTGAGGGATATATTGTAGGTCTGCACAAAAGTCCGTTCCACGGCTTTTCGGTGGAGTTTTCGGAACATCGGCTTTACAACACCGGAGAGTCCACCAAACACATCGACTGGAAGCTGTACGGCCGCACCGACAAGATGTTTGTAAAGACTTTCGAGGAGGAGACCAACCTGCGTTGCCAGATTGTTGTGGACACCTCCGCCTCGATGTATTTCCCCGTGGAGCGTCATGGCGATGCCGGGAGGCCCAACAAAATCACCTTTGCCGTGTATGCCGCCGCCGTGTTGGTGGAGATGCTGCGCCGTCAGCGCGACGCCTTCGGGCTGGCGTTGCTCTCCGACAAAATCGACGTGCAGACGCCAGTGCAGTCGCGTGCCGCCAACCAGACGCTGATTTACAGACAGTTGGACCGTCTGCTGGCACCTTACCAGCCCGACAATGGCACACCGCACACCACACGTATTTCGGAGCCTTTGCACCTGCTTGCCGAACAGCTGCACCGCCGTTCGCTGGTGGTCATTTTCACCGACGCCTTGGTTGACGGGCAGGAGCAGGCACGTCTGTTCGACGCCATACGTCATCTGCGCCACTGCAAGCACGAGGTGATACTTTTCCATGTACTCGACTACAGTCAGGAGGTGCAGCTCGATTTCGACAACCGTCCCCACCTGTTCATCGATATGGAAAGCGGTCGCAAGCTGAAACTCTCGCCCGCTGCTTTGGCGGAAAAATACAACGCCGCCATGCGGAAACGGGTGGCCGAGATAAAAGATATGGCGTTGGCGCATAATATTGACTACGTGGAAGTTGACGTCGGCAAGGGCTTCGACCAAGTGCTGCAGCCGTACCTTTTCAAGCGCGGCAGGATGATGTAAAATGAACATTTTTTGCGGAAACACGCAATAATAAAAGGAAAAGAGCGTTAATAGATAATCTACAATAAAAAGGATTAAAAACAAAATTTATGATTTTCGACATATTGCTTTGGGTGTATATTCTCACCCCGTTTTACGGATTATGGTTTGTTTTCGGCAAGGCCGGAGTGGCACGCTGGAAAGCGCTGATACCCATTTACAACATTGTGGTTTGGATAAAGGACGTACTCGACAAGAGCTGGAAATGGTACATCTATATGCTGATACCTGCCATCAACATCTTCACATATCTTTTGCTGGTGGTTGAGACGGCCAAGGCATTCCGTCGCTACGGACTTCTGGAACAGACACTTGCGGTGATATTCCCCTCGATATACCTGCCGTATCTCGGTCTTTCGAAGAAGATGGTATATACCCATCCCAAGGATCTGCCTCCGCACAAGCTCAGCTCGGCCCGCGAGTGGCTCGACGCCTTTATCTTCGCCCTTGTGGCTGCCACGATAATACGTACTTTCGTTTTTGAGCTGTACAACATACCCTCGTCGTCGATGGAGAAATCCCTGATGGTGGGTGACTTCCTTTACGTGAGCAAGACAGCCTACGGTCCGCGCTTCCCAATGACGCCGCTGGCAGTGCCGCTGATTCACCACTCGTTACCTTTCACCAACAGCCAAGTGAAGTCGTTCTCCGACCTTATCCAACTGCCATACCACCGTTACGGCAAGTGCAATGTGGAGCGTTTCGACGCCACGGTGTTCAACTTTCCCGACGGCGACACCGTTTCGCTGTATTACCAGAGCAACCGCAGTTACTACTCCCTTGTTCGGGAATTCGGCCGCGAATATGTGAACAGCCCGCAGGAGCCTCAAGGCAAGATAATTACACGTCCGGTGGACAAACGCGAGAATTTCATCAAACGCACCATCGGATTGCCCGGCGAGACGCTGGAGATAAAACATCGTATGGTGTATATCAACGGCAAACAGATAGACAATCCGTCGGAGCTGCAGTTCCGTCATATCATAGAGATGAAACCGGGCGCCAATCCTCTTTCCACCGAGGAACTGATGAACATCGGCGTCTCCGTTGAGGATGCCTCGTTGATGCAGTTTATGGGCGAAGTGCAATGCACCTACCTCACTTTGAACAAGATACAGCTCGACAAACTCTCCAAATCTGGTCTGATAGCCGGTTGGGAGCCGCTCCGTACCGAGGATATAAACGCTCCGTCGTTGGACGAGCTTGGCGATACCGCCGATTTTCTGGTAAGGATTTATGTTGATTACACACGCTGGAACGACATCGCCAAAGGAATGACGGACATGGGCATTGCCGAAGAGGCCGTAAACCAGGCCCGCTACAGCTATTACACGCTGCCCCTCACCACCGAGAAAGTGGAGAAACTGAAAGCCCGCACGGGTGTGCTGCGCGTGATACCCTCCGAGACATTCCCCGGCTACCGCGAGTACGAGATATTCCCATACATGGAAGGCAAGAACTGGAACGTGGACAACTATGGCCCCGTGTGGATTCCAAAAGCAGGTGAGACGATAAAACTTACCGCCGACAATCTGCCTATCTATCGTCGTGCTATCGAGGTGTTTGAAAACAACAAACTCGAAATAAAGAATGGTAAAATATATATAAACGACAGTGAAACAGATTCCTATACTTTTAAGATGAACTATTTTTGGATGATGGGTGACAACCGTCACAACTCCGCCGACAGCCGTTACTGGGGTTTTGTCCCCGAAGACCATATCGTAGGCAAGGCCTCACGTATTATTTTCTCGTGGGACAAAGACCAAAAGTCGTTCTTCAAGAAGATTCGCTGGAACAGGATGTTCAAATCGGCGTCATGTTTGTAAAAAAAATTTTCTTAAAAAACAATAAAAAATTAATATTGTCGTTACAATCATAGACAACGAAAAAATAACATAACGAAAACAAATATAATGGAAGCTTTGATAGAAACCGTAAAGGGAACTATGAAAGTGCGTTTTTACGAGAAAGACGCCCCCAACACTGTAGCAAATTTTGTAAAACTTGCCAAAAGCGGTTTTTACGACGGGCTCACATTCCACCGTGTCATCCCCGATTTTGTTATACAAGGCGGCTGTCCGCGCGGCGACGGCACTGGTGGTCCGGGATATACCATCAAATGCGAGCTCGATGGCGACAACCAATACCACGACCGCGGAGTGCTTTCGATGGCCCACGCAGGACGCGACACAGGAGGATCGCAGTTCTTTATATGCCACAACCGCGAAAACACCCAGCATCTCGACCGCCATCACACATGTTTCGGCAGAGTGTACGAGGGTCTTGACGTGATTGACAAAATACGTCAGGGAGATAAAATTTTGAAAATAACAATAACAGAATAAATAACAAACACTGCTTATTATGAACAACGAAAAAATAAACATACTGCTGGCCGAAGACGACCCCAATTTGGGAACAATACTCAGAGCATACCTCAAACAAAAGGGTTGTAACGTGTTTTTGGCCATAGACGGAGAAAAAGCGATGGAGTTTTTCCGTAATGAAGAAACTATCGACATCTGCGTGCTTGACGTGATGATGCCAATAAAGGACGGTTTCGAGGTGGCTAAAGATATAAAACATATCAACGCTTCTATGCCAATCATTTTCCTAACGGCAAAGACTCTCGAAAACGACAAACTCAAAGGTTTCGAAATTGGAGCAGACGACTACATCACAAAGCCTTTCAGCATCGAGGAACTGTTTGCCCGTATCAACGCTGTGTTGCGTCGTTGCAAGGATGACAAGCCTTCGGCAACGGTTTTCAATATCGGACAGTTTGTATTCAACGCCGACCGTCAGTCGTTAACCATCAACGGAGAGGAACGCCACCTTACCTCCAAAGAGTCTGACCTTATGCACATGTTCTGCCTCAATTTGAATCAGGTGATAGACCGCGTTACAACACTGAACAAGATATGGAAAGACGACAGCTATTTCGCCGCACGCAGTATGGACGTGTATATCACCAAACTGCGCCGTTATCTGAAAGACGATCCCACAGTGAAGATTGTGAACATTCACGGAGTAGGTTTCAAACTCACTACCGAAGAGGTGAACTGACACTATTTTATTTAAAAAGAACTCTTATTAAATATAAAAGCGATGAGTCTTCTCACCGCTTTTATTATTATATTATCACTTTTTCTTGCTATTTCTACCTCATATCCACCACTTCGTAGCCTTTGTATTTGACGGCGTCGTAGCTGAAATCAGCGTCGGTGGCTTTGGCGTTGGTCTTGTACTGACTGATGGTACACTCGTTTCTCGATGAGTTGTAGTTGTAAACCTCAACCTTGGTTATCTGGTACGAAGTTTTGTTTATTAGCAGACGTATCTTATGGAAATTCTGCGTCTTACGCGGGGTCAGGTCCACAACGTATTGCGTGTTTTCCTCGCGAATCAGCTTTGAACGGAAATTCTTGTCGCGGTTCTGCAACAGTTTGGAGGGATTGAAAATGTCCATGTCGGAGTCGGAGGGGAGGTTCACCGTCACCTCCTTGGTGCTGTTGTCGATGGAATATACGGCTTTGTCGTCGCAAATCACCAAAATATCGTCGATGTTGATGCGGTATTTGTTGCCCGAAAGCAGCACTTTCACCTTCTGGCGGCTCACCTCTTTCTTGTCGGGGTCTTTGTTTACTATTGTGGCGTCGAAACTGATGGCACCGGCGGCTTTTATCTTGCCGAAAGCGGTGGAGAGTATGTTGTTTACCTTTTGGTCTTGGGATGTGGGGGTGTTTTTCATTTGTGCCGTGGCACCGGCGCAAAAGAAAATGCTCACGACTATGGCTGCTATTTTTATGATGTCGTTTTTCATAACTTTGATACTTTTTGACAAAACTGTATAATAATATGTCGAATTGTTTGTCGAAATCTTATTCTTTTTTGTGAACTGTGAACTGTGATCAGTGAACTGTGATTTGTGATTAGTGATTAGACCTTAGTCCCCCAAAAATTCCGAATTCCGAATTCCGAATTCCGAATTCCGAAATTCTAATTGAGTTTCACACCGATAAGGTGCATAAATTCCTCGCGTGTGGCTTGGTTGGAGTGGAATGCGCCGGTGAAGTCGGATGTGGTGGTGATGGAGTTTTGTTTCTGAACGCCGCGCATCGACATGCAAAGGTGCTGAGCCTCGATAACCACGGCCACTCCCAGCGGCTCCAGTGTGTTTTGTATGCAGGCTTTTATCTGTCGTGTGAGGCGTTCCTGCACCTGCAAACGGCGCGCGTAGGCGTCCACCACACGTGGTATCTTGCTCAGTCCCACAATCTTGCCGTTGGGTATGTAGGCTATGTGCGCCTTGCCTATAAACGGCACCATGTGGTGTTCGCAAAGCGAGTACAGCTCGATGTTTTTCACCACAACCATCTGCTTGTAGTCCTCGGTGAACATGGCTGCACGCAAAATCTCTTCGGGCTGCATGTCGTAGCCTTGGGTGAAAAACTGCATGGCTTTGGCAATACGTTCGGGACTTTTTACCAAACCCTCGCGGGTGGGGTCTTCGCCCAAAAGTTTCAGTATTTCGGTGTAGTGATACGACAGCTTTTCGATTTTCTGGTCGTCGTACTGGTCTATGCGTTGGTATCTAATCGATTCTTTGTCAATATATTTACCCATTTTTGATATGGTTTTGGTTCTTTGTTTGTGTCTGCAAATTTACGTTTTTTTTGTCAAAGTGGGGGCTAAAATCATTTGGCGTGTTTGAGCATCTCGTTTATGTAGCCCACAATTTCCCCGTATTCCTCGTCGGTTTCGAAAAACTTTTTTGCGGCAAGCAGCGGCTCGCGGGCATCTTTTTTCTTTTCTTGGTTCAAAAGCAGTGTGCCTAGCGACAGTTGCAGGTTGGCTTTGTAAAGAGGATTTTCGCCTTTTTCAATCTCTATTTTCAAAATCTCGGCCAACGCATCGCCTTTGGTGCTGTCGGTCACATAAAAGTTCTGTACCATTTCGGCAATGGCATTGGTTTGATAGCCGTAGATCTCTAAAATACTGTGGATGTTCGATTTATACTCGTCGGAGCCGAGTTTCAGATTGCAAACCATCATATTGCTAAGGTTGTAATACTGTCCGGGATGGAATTTCTCGGCTTTCTTGAAGTTTTGAATGGCCAGTGGATAGTCTTCGGTGCGCATATAGCAGCTGCCAAGCATGAAATAGGCGTCGGACAGCATGTCGGGGCGTGTGTAATGCCTTGCGGCGATGGCAACGTTGGCGATAGCCTGCTGTATGTCGCCGTTGTTTTCGTCGAAATAATATGTCACGGCGAGGTTGTAATAGTAGTCGGCCACGGTGTCGCTGCTGTATGCGATGGCTTTCTTGAGGTATTCGCGGGCGTCGGTAAACAGCTCCTCGTACATGTAAGTGAGGGCGATGTCGGAAAACAGCTTGTCGTCCTTGCAGCCAAATTCTTCGGCTTTAAGCAGGTTTTTCCGTGCCCTGATGCGCAGGTCGAGCTGCGATGCGGAAGTGTTGTCGAGCCAGTTGTCGCCAAAACGGTCGGCGGCGGAGTTGTAGTATTCGCCTAAACATCTGTGTAACCGACAGTTGTTCGGTTCTTTCTCCAAAAGACGTTGCGCAATGGTGTCGATGGCAAACATCACCGACGAACAACCCGAAGCCTCCTCGTTGCCGCGCAGCTCCTCCACAGTCTTGTCGAAAGGAATGTCGTCGAGACAGAAAATCTGGTTCATTATATTGAACAGGAAGTAGTTCTGCACAATGTCCACCTTTTTCAGAAAAATGACCGATCTCTCGTTCCGAGGGTCGTACACGTCCAAGACTTTGTACGCCGACAGGTATTTCTTCTGTGCGATAAGCTCTTCGGCCCGTGCCAGAGTCTTGCGCTCCTTTTTCGGATTGCCGCAAAAGCCCGTGGCTGCGACCAACATCGCAATAGCAATGGTGATGATGGTGTGTTTCATATTATTTGTTTTTATCCATATATCGGACGCACGCAGTGCGTCCTTACAATTGGGCGAAAAGTTTTTCGCCCCTACCGAATTCCGAATTCCGGAAATCAAACTATCAATTACTAATTACTAATTACTAACTACTAATTACTAATTATTCCACGTACAGCAACAGCCCTTTCAGGTATTCGCCTTCGGGGTGGAAAATGCTTACGGGGTGGTCGATGGCGTGGGGCAGGTGCTTGACAATGCGTACGTTGCGACGGGCATTGGCTGCCGAGGTGAACACCATCGTCTGGAAATCGTCGCGACTCACCGCCTGCGAGCAGGAGAAGGTGAACAGCAGTCCGCCGGGTTTTATCTTCTCCAACGCCTTCTGGTTGATGTTCTTATAGCCTTTCAGCCCTTGTTGCAGACTGTGGTGGTTCTTGGCAAAGGCGGGAGGGTCGAGGATGATGATGTCGAAACTGTCGTCGATTTGGTCGAGGTATCGGAGAACGTCGGCGGCAACACCGTTGTGCGGTGCGTCGGTGAAATTCAGCGCTATGTTCCTGTTGCACAGCTCTATGGCTTTTTTCGAGATGTCCACCGTCTCCACATATTCGGCACCGCCGCGCAGCGCGCTGAGCGAGAAACCGCCCGTGTAGCCGAAGGTGTTGAGCACACGCTTGCCCTGCGAGAGTGTTCGCAGCAGGTGGCGGTTCTCCCGCTGGTCGATGAAAAAGCCTGTCTTCTGGGCTTCGAAGAAGTTGATGATGAAACGGTTGCCGTCCTCCTTCACCTCCCATTCCTCGGGCTCTTGGCCGAAGAGGTATCCGTCGGCGATGTCGCAGTGGGTGAGGGTGGCGGAACTCTTGTCGAACACGGCTGTAAGCCTGTCGCCCAACAAGTTACGCAGTATCTCCACGAAAGTGCCGAACTCGCGGTGCATGCCTTCGGAGTGCGCCTGCAGCACCACGATGCCGTTGTAGTAGTCGGCCACAAGTCCGGGCATGTTGTCGCCCTCGGCGTTGGCAAGGCGGAACACGTTGGTGTCGGGATTGTCGAAAAAACCCATCCGTCGGCGGTAGTCCACAGCGGAGGCTAACCTGCTTTGCCAGAAGGTCTTATCTGTTGTCGTTTTGCCGAAATCCAGCACTTTTACCATTATGCTGCTGTCCTGAAAATGTCCTGTGGCGAGGTAGCGGCCGTTGCAGTCGCAGACGCTCACTATGTCGCCGTTCTGCGGGTTGCCGCTAATGCGTTGCACTGCGCCCGAGAACACCCACGGATGGCGTCGCAGCAACGATTTCTCTTTGCCGGGTTTCAGAATCAGAGTTGGAATTTGTATCATTTTATAATGTATTATCGATTAAAAATCCATATCATTAACACCTTTTGAACGACAAAATTTTGAGAATTCCATGAAATCCATAGGACCATATTCCTCACCAATTTTTGTGTCAATAAACCAATATACAATACTATCGTATAGTGGTTCATAAGTGCGTTTGTCATAGATCGCATCCAAAGGAAATTGTAACGACTGTCTGACCAACACAAAGTCATCTACACGCTTATAGCCAAGGACTTCGGGTGGAATCTCATAATCGCCCAATATATCTTTTCTTTCTTTGTTATAAATCACTCCTTTTGCAATTTTGACATTATCACTATCATAGAAAAAAGAGCCAATAAGCAGGATAAAGCATGCTGTTATCGCAAGAATGATTATTTTCTTTGTAGTTGTCACTTTTTTTGAAATAATTATCGTGACAAATATTACGACAAAAAAAATTATTATCAATATAAAGAATATTGGATTAATCATTTTTTTCCTATCGTTTTTTACAAAAAAGGGCGGAGCTGTGTCCGCCCATTATTCGTTTTTTTTTATTGTCTATAAACACATCAAATAAACTCAACTTATTTAAAATGAATTTTTTAGTGTTTTTAGATGTTTATTGTTTAAATCTTGTCGAGTGCCTGTTTGAGGTCGGCGATGATGTCCTCCACGTTTTCGATACCTACCGAGAAACGTACCAGTCCGTCGGTGATGCCAGCAGCGGCTTTGGCTGTTGCCGACACTTTGGAGTGCGTCATGCTGGCGGGGTGCTGAATCAGCGTCTCCACGCCGCCCAGCGATACGGCCAGTATGCACATTTTGACGTTGTTCATCAGCTTGCGTCCGGCTTCCAGACCGCCTTTCAGCTCGAAACTAATCATTGTGCCGGTGCCGCGCATCTGTTTCTTGGCAAGCTCGTACTGCGGGTGCGATTTCAGTCCGGGATAGGCCACCGAAGCCACCTGCGGATGACTTTCGAGGAATTCGGCCACTTTCATGGCGCTCTCCTGAGCACGGTCGATACGTATGCCGAGGGTTTTCAGTCCGCGGATTACCATATAAGCCTGATGCGGGTCCATATTGCCGCCGAGGTTGAGCATCATCACGTGCAGCTGTTTGTAAAGCTCCTGTGTTTTGGTGATGACTATGCCTCCAACGATGTCGGCGTGGCCGTTGATGAACTTGGTTACAGAGTGCAGAACCACGTCAGCGCCGAGGTCGAGGGGATTTTGCAGGTAAGGACTGCAGAAAGTGTTGTCAACCACAAGCAACAGGTTGTGCTCTTTGGCAATCTTGGCGCAAGCCGCGATGTCGGTGATGCCCATTGTGGGGTTGGCGGGAGTCTCGATGTACAGCATCTTGGTGTTGGGACGTATGGCAGCCTTGATATTTTCGAGGTTTTCGGTCTTCACGTAAGTGGACTGAACGCCGAAACGCGACATGTGTCCTTCCATCATGGTGCGTGAAGCTCCGTAAACGGCGTCGGACGAAATCATGTGGTCGCCGGCGTTGAGGTAAGCCATATAGACTGTCGAAACTGCGCCCATTCCCGAGGCGAAAGCCACAGCACCATAGCCGTGTTCGAGCTCTGCCACTTGGCGTTCGAGAGCCGAAACGGTGGGGTTGCCTATGCGGGTATAAACATATCCGTCTTTCTCGCCTGCAAAGCAAGCGGCGCCGTCCTCGGCACTGTCGAAACGGAATGTGGATGTCTGATAGATGGGCACCGTGGCGGCACCATATTCGTCGTGGTGTCCGCCGCCGTGTATAAGTTTGGAGTTGAATCCGAGATTTTTTGTGTCTGTCATAGTCGTTTGTTATTTTTTGTTACGTTCTTTACGTGCCAGATGGTTGGGTTCCAATGCCATGCGGTCGGTTTCGAGCAGCGAGGCCACACCTTCGTCGATTTTGCGTTTGCTCTCACAGTCGGGGCAGTGGCATTCCTGCTTGTAATCTTCGGGTTCGGTGTAGGTGGTGATAACGCCTTCGAAGTTGCGGAGAATCACCTTGTTGGGACTCTGCGAAATCACATAGTTGGGCATAACGGGGGTCTTGCCGCCGCCGCCGGGAGCGTCGACCACAAAGGTGGGAACGGCGTAGCCCGATGTGTGTCCGCGCAGGTTTTCGATGATTTCGATACCTTTGGAAACGGGGGTGCGGAAATGCTCCAATCCCATCGAGAGGTCGCACTGGTAGATGTAGTAGGGACGCACACGGTTTTTAACCAACAGATGCACAAGACGTTTCATGATATGAACGCAGTCGTTCACGCCACGCAGAAGCACGCTTTGGTTGCCCAAGGGGATGCCGGCGTCGGCCAGTTTTGCAAGGGCTGCCGAGGCTTCGGGAGTCATCTCGTTTGGGTGGTTGAAATGGGTGTTGAGCCAAATCGGGTGGTATTTCTTGAGCATGTTCACAAGGTCGTCGGTGATACGCTGCGGACAAACCACTGGGGTGCGGCTGCCCAAGCGGATAATCTCCACATGGGGTATGGCGCGCAGACGCTGGATGATGGACTCAAGCATTTTGTCGCTTACCATAAGGGCGTCGCCACCGGAGAGCAGCACGTCGCGCACGGTGGGAGTCTTGGCGATGTAGTCGATGCATTTCTGTATGCGTTCCGACGGCGACTCGCAGTCGTTCTGACCGGCAAAACGGCGGCGTGTGCAGTGACGGCAGTACATGGAGCACATGTCGGTGATAAGGAAAAGAACACGGTCGGGGTAGCGGTGGGTAAGTCCGGGAACCGGCGAATCCTCGTCCTCGTGCAGAGGGTCGGTGAGGTCGGCGGGGGAGATGTGTGTCTCGGCCGCTGTGGGTATGGCCTGACGGCGCACGGGGTCGTTGGGGTCGTTGGGGTCGATCAAACTCAGGTAGTAGGGGGTGATGGCCATACGCAGCGTTTCGAGCGACTTGCGCACGCCTTCCTGTTCCTCGGCTGTCAGTTTGATGTATTGGTTAAGCTGTTCGAGGGTCTCGATGCGGTTTTTCACCTGCCATTTCCAGTCGTTCCATTGTTCGTCGGTAACGTTCGGGAAAAGTTCTTTTCTTCTGTTGACTTGCATATCGTTTTATTTTAATGAATATCAAATAATTGTGATAAAGACACGGATGTCGTGCCATATTGCAAATGTAATGATTTTTTTTGGATTTTTTGCGAAAAAAAGCATCGATTTGACGTTTTTTACAAAAAAAGTGCGCTATTTCGAAAAAAAAACGTAACTTTGCATTTTGATAAATGTTTGATACAATGAAGAAAAAACTGTTATTGATTTTTGCCGTTGCGATGTCCGTGCAACTTGCGGCATTTTCGCAGAGTGCTGATTTCTATGGAGTTGTGAGCCTTGGTGGCAATGTCGCCGTAGGCAACTTCGGCAAAGCCACTGTAGATGGACTGCAACTGAAGGAATGGGGTCTCGCCGACGATACTCCTTTAGGGGGTGCGGGAATAGGCGCCAATGCAAGCCTTTTCGGCGCAAAACGTGTGAGAGGTATCGAGGAAATGAGCATTTTCGTGTCGGCCGATTTCTTTTTCAGCGCACTGAACAAAACCCTCCGCGACTACAAGGAGCAGTACGAGGTGGAAAACCTCAACACCCACGACAAATACGAGCACACTTTCCCCGTTTTTCTCGACATACCGCTGTTTGCGGGCTGCCGCTATGATTTTTACACCAACAAACGGGAACTCTCCTTCTTCGGCCAAGCCGGAATAGGTGCCAACCTGCATATCATCACCGATTTCACCCAATATTGGAATATGTACAAGCATAGCAGCGAGGCATATTCATATAAAGAGGAATACCGGAAAAAGATATCGTTTGCAGCCACGGCAGGTGCCGGAGTGGTGCTTTTTGAACATATTCAGATAGGTATTCACTACCATTACCTAGGCACATATCGAGTGATAAGCACTTCGGAGGAAAAAATCGACGCTCCCTCGGGCTTGAGCATTACCGACAACAAGGCTCACAGCCGCGGACTCATTTCGCCACACATTCTCTCGCTTAGGGTGGGATATCTTTTTTAACCCTGAAAATGAAACATTTTCGTCACGAGAGTGTCTATTATTTTGAACAAAAATCAACAAAAAATGCAGTCTGTTTTGTAATAACAAAAAAAATGCGTAACTTTGCAGACTGAAATCGAACTAAAAAAAACGCAAAATGAAAAAAATAGCAGTTATAGCAGCGCTGATTTCCGTTATGGCAATGCCGGCACTTTTTGCCCAGAACAACATTTATATAGCAAATCCTCAGGGCAATGCCGTAAGCACTTACAAAAACGCTCTCTACAATTATTTCACCGAAGTGTTGGGCGGTTTCACCCAATTTCAGGTGACAAACAGTGCGGCAGCCGACAGCCTCTCGCAAGTCCTCACCCTCGACCGCAATTCGCGCATGGTTTCGGACGGTTATTTGACGGCAGTCACCAACCTTACTGGCGTTAACTATATTATTTACACCATCATCGACGAGCGAAACGGACGTCTGAACATCGAGGCCATCCGCATAAACTGCTCCGACGGCAGTCTTGACAGGATGCTTTCGCAGAGCATATCGCGGAATGTTCAAGAAATCAGAATAATCACGCAAATTTTTGCAAAACAGCTGATGTACAGATAAAAAAAATAGCTCGAATTTTGGCAAAAGAATTGCTTTTCTAATATCGCAATAACACCATGAAAAAATTGTTTCTTTTATCAGTTTTGTGTTTTGCGGCTCTCTCTTTGTCGGCACAGAATTTTGTTGATTTGGGACTCCCCAGCGGCACCAGATGGAAAGACGTAAATGAGGTGAATGAATTTTCCAATGCCTCGCCACATTTTTTATCTAACGAAACAGGGGACCATATACGCAGAGTAGGCGGGGACATGCCTTCGCGCGACCAATGGGACGAGCTGATGAAAAAATGCAAATGGATTTGGGTCGATGGGGTAGGCTACAAAGTTGTAGGCCCCAACGGCAACTACATCATGCTCCCTGCGGCAGGATATAGATACTGTCACGGCGATGCAATTTATGAAGGAACCTTCGGATGCTATTGGTTGAATGGACACCGTTTTGCAAAGTATTTTTATATCGATTCGGAGGTGAAACTCATCTGTTATGACGAACGTCAAGGAGGATTGTCATTGCGCCTTGTCCAAGATTGAATACTTGTTCAAAATGTTCATAAAAAAACAGAGCTTAGTGCTCTGTTTTTTTGTTGAAAGAATCTTTATTTGTAAATCTTGCGTCGGTTCAGCTCGTTGCGGAACTTGGTGGCGTTGATGTTGTGTTCGGCCACCGATGATGCGAAGTTGTGGTAGCCCGAAAAATCCTCCTTGGCACAGAAATAATAGTAGTTGGTCTTTTTGTCCTCCAGCACTGCGTCGATGGAGGCTTGCGAAGGTATGCAGATAGGGGCGGGGGGGAGTCCGGCGTATTTGTAGGTGTTGTACGGACTGTCGTATTGCAGGTGTTTGTTCAGTATGCGTCGCAGGGTGAAGTCCTGCAAGGCGAATTTCACCGTGGGGTCGGCCTGCAGCAGCATGCCCTTGCGCAAACGGTTGAGGTAAACGCTGGCGATGTTGGCTTTCTCGTCGTTCATGTTGGTCTCTTCCTCCACTATGGAAGCCAAGGTGATGGCCTGCAGACGCGTCAGTCCCATGGCTTCGAGCTTTTTGGTGCGGCGGCCGTTCCAGAAATGGTCCGATTCCTTTTTCATGCGTTCGAGGAATTCCTCGGGGGTGGTGTTCCAATAGAACTCGTAGGTGTTTGGCACAAACAAGGCGAGCGCCTGCTCGGAGCTGTAGCCGAAACCCTGCATCAGCTTGTCGTCTTTGAGTGCGGCGAGCATCTGGGCCGAGTCGAATTCGAATTTCTTCGACAACCTTCCCGACAGCGACTCCTTGGTGCGGAATTTGCCTATGGTTACAAGCTGCGCGTCCTGACTACCAGAGCGGAGTTTGTTCACCAATCGGTTGATACTCATCTCTGGCTCAATTACATAGCGTCCCGGACGCACGTTCTGAGGATATTTCTTGTAGCGGGCAAGCATCGAAAAAAAAGTGGTGTCGGTAAGGCATCCGCTTTCGCAAAGACTGTGCATGACGTCGTCGTAGTCCGAACCCGTGTGTATGTAAAGCACATACTTCTGCGTCAGGGCGACTCTTTTGTTGTTCAACGCCCACATCGCCGCCAAAGTGCCCACAAACGCCACCACACAGATGGCGGCTGCTATGTAGATGTATATTTTTTTGCGGCTCTTGCCTTTCTTGCTTTTTCTCCCTTTTGGCATCTGATTTATTATTGTTGTTTATGCAGAATTCTAGTTGCACGCAGTGTGCTATTTCAAGTCTCTACTGACCACAGAATACTGACCACTGACCACTAATTTCAACTTTCAATTATCAATTTTCAACTTTTCGAAATCCATTTCCTTATATTGTCCATCACGATGTCGGCGCGTATGTCGAAGGCCTCGCGGGTGGCGTAGCCTATGTGTGGCACCATAACACAGTTGGGCGCATCGCATAGCGGATGTGACACTGGAAGAGGAGGTTCGGTTTCGTATACGTCGATGCCGGCACCGGCAATCTTGCCCTGTTTCAGCATCTCGGCTAGGGCGTCGATGTCCACAACGTTGCCACGGGCGGTGTTTATCAACACTGCGGTAGGTTTCATCATGGCAAGCTGCTCACGGCCGATAAGGTGGTGAGTCTCTTTGTTCAGCGGCACATGCAGGGTGATGATGTCGGAGTTTCTCATCAGCTCGTCGAGGGTGACATATTTTGCGCCGAGCTCCAAAACGTTTTGACGTTCGGTGCGACTGTATGCCAGCACGTTACATCCGAAAGCCTTAAGCAGACGTATGGTCTGTGTTCCGATGGCTCCGGTGCCTACTACGCCCACGGTTTTTCCGCCGAGCTCAAGGCCGAGGTAGTTAGCGCGGGTGCCGCCGTTGCGTATCTGGCTGTCGAAACGGCTTATCTTGCGGTACACGTCGAGCATCATTCCGATGGCCAGCTCGCTCACGGCCACGGTGCTGTAGCCAGAGGCGTTCATAACGGTGATGTCGTGGTTCTTGCAGTAGTCCAAATCGATGTGGTCGAGGCCGGTGAAAGCAACGGACAGAAGTTTCAGGCTCGGACAGCGGCTCATGGTATTCGCCGAGAGTTTTATGTTGGAAATCACCACTATATCGGCATCTCCGATACGACGGGCGAGTTCGTCGGGATTTTCGTTGCGGTCGGTGAAAAACACAAACTCGTGTCCCTGCGCGTTGAATTCCTTTTGCAGTTGCTCAAATTGTGCATTGTTTATTCCAAGAGGTTCTACGGTAACTATTTTCATATATTTGTGGTTTTTATTATTATTCGTATTACTAATCACTAAATATTAAACTCGTCCCAATCCAAGTGGAAAGGGTATTTTTTTCGGTAGCGTTCGAGGTTGGGGTAGCTGAGTTTCAGCACCTTGACCATCTCTTTGTTTTCGTCGAGCTGATGGATGATGTTCCCGTTGGGACTTATCACCATCGAGTTGCCGGAGTGTGGCGTGCCAAGGGCGTCGTCGCCCACGCGGTTTACACCTATGGTATAGCACTGGTTTTCGATGGAACGTGCCTGCAACAGCCGTTGCCACGCCTTGGCGCGGGTGGCGGGCCAGTTGGCGACGAAAACGGCGATGTCGTATAGGAAACCATTGTCGTTGAAGCGGTTGCGTGTCCAAACAGGGAAACGCAGGTCGTAGCAAACGAAGGGTTGGATTTTCCAGTCGTCGATTTTTACAGTCAAAAGGTGGTTGCCGCAGGTAACATCTTTCGACTCGCTGCTCAGACGGAAAGTGTGGCGTTTGTTGTAGAAATTACAGAGTCCTTCGCTGGAAACGCAGTAAAGGCGGTTGTAAACCCGTCCTTCGTCAACTGTGTAGCAACTGCCCATTATCACTGTGGAGAGTTTTTCGGCCCATTTCTTCACCCATTGGAAAGTGGGGCCGTCGTTGGGCTCGGCAAGAGCTTTGGCGTTGGGCGAGAATCCGGTGTTGAATGTCTCCGGAAGTATCACCAAATCAACAGGTTCGTCAATTTGGGCAAAGAGTCTCTCCAAACGTTCGAAATTGGCGTTTTTGTCCTCCCAAACGATGTCCTGTTGTACTATGGCAACATGTAAATCGTTGTTGTTCATATCATTGGCAGTTGCAGACGCGTGTCATTTTCTTTTTTGGTGTTGGAATCAAGTCTTTTATGTCGAGCTGGTCGTCGTAGGTGAGTGGATTGGCACGCAAGTCGATGATTTCCAGAGTAGTGTCGAGATTTCTGAAGCTGTCGGGGAGTTTTTTGATGCCGTTGGACAGCATCAGCAGCTCGCGCAAGTTGCTCATTTCGCCCATCTCGGCAGGCAGTTCCAAAATGCGGTTGCGCGAAAGCACCAAAACGCTGATATTGCGCAAGTTGACAATCTCCTTGGGGATGGAGTCGAGGCGGTTGTGGTTAAGGTTGAGGTATGTGAGGCTTGTGAGTGTGCCAATCTCTTTTGGGAGCGAGTGCATTTTGTTCCAGCTGAGGTCGAGACGCTCCAAGTTGTGCATTTGAAGTATTACTTTAGGAAACTCTTTCAAACCTTTGTGTTTCAATGTTAAAGCATATACACTATCGTAGTTGGTTATTTCTTCGAGCGAGGTATAAACACGTCCGCGTTGGGCGTAGACACAGCTCAAAACTGCGGTGGCCAATATGACAAAAACAATGGCTTTTTTCATACGGCCGTCATTTTGTGAGTGTTGAAATAGTTCAGGCAGGCATCCTTGTCCGCAACCAGCTGGTTGGCAAGGGCTTGCGGCGTGTCGAAACGACGTATGTCGCGCAGACGCTCGAGAAACGAGAGTGATATGGTTTTGCCGTAGATATCTTGGTGGAAATCGAAGATATGGACTTCCAAAGTGCTTTTTCCGCTGTTGAAGGTGGGTTGTGCCCCCACGTTGCACATGGCCTTAAACTGCTGACCGTCAATGCAAACCGTAACGCAGTAAACACCTTCGGCGGGGAGCATCTTCAAACTTTCGGAGCATTGGATGTTGGCTGTGGGGAAATCCAGCGTGCGACCGACCTTACGGCCTTCCACCACGGTGCCTTCCACGCTGTAGCTGTATCCCAACATCCTGTTGCACAGCGAAATATCCCCACGTGCAAGGGCTTTGCGTATCTGTGTGGAGCTTATTTCGATGCCGTCGCACAAAATACTTCCTTCGGTGCGTATAGCAAAGCCGGAAGCCTCGGCAAGGGTGAAAATTTGGTCGAAATCGTTGTGGGCTTTGTTTCCGAACATATTGTCGTAGCCCAGCAGAAGTCCTTTTATGGCAAGACTCCCCACAAGGTACTCCTTGGCGAACTGGCAGGCGGAGAGGGCGGCCACTTCGGGTGTGAAATGTATTTCAAGCACATCGCCGATGCCACAGTGCTCCATTATTCGGTAACGTTCGGCGTTGGTGTTCAGCAGATGGAAATCGCTGTTTCCGTTAGAAAGGACGAGCCTTGGATGACGGTCGAGAGTGATGGCCAGAGGCTTTGTGCCAAGCTCTTTGGCAAAACTGCACAGCGACAGCAAAACCCTACGGTGGCCAAGGTGAACACCGTCGAACATGCCAACCGAGACAACAGCCCCTTGGGGTAAGTCCGAAATATCTTCGAGAGTGTGGATACGTATCACTGTTTGTAATATATTGAATATAAACGTTTTGCCAGTATTGCCAATATTTGTTGGCGAAATGCAAATTTACGCTATTTTTTTGACAAAATCCAATGTTAATTTTATTTCTTTATTATTTGGAAATGTAAAATAAAAATAGTAACTTTGTAGCTTCATTATTAACAACACTTTATTGTTATATTGGTATAATAGATTGATTTTAAAAAAAATACATATTTAATAAATACTTATGAGAAAAGCGTTTTTGTTTGTGGCTTCACTTGTGTGTGGATCATTGGCATTCTCCCAGACTTTTGTCTCGACCACACCTTCTAATAAAAAAGTTGTTATTGAGGAATTTACTGGCATCAACTGCGGTTGGTGTCCCCAAGGTCACCTTTATGTCAACCAAATCATGGCCGCCCATCCCAACCAAGTGTTTGCTATTAACATACACGCTGGCGGCTATGCGGCAAACACATATACGACTACCGACGGAGAACGTATCCGCGCCAATTGGAACGTCACATCTTTTCCTTCGGGTATGGTCAACCGCACCATATTCAATACCGCCTCATCGCCGGTATATGGTCGAAACAGTTTTTCCTCATATGCCAATGCAGCCCTTAGCCAACGTGCCTGCGCAAATATCGCGGCTCGTTGTACAATAGATTGTGACACACGTATTATGACAGTGAATGTGGAGCTTTTCTACACCGACAGCAGCCAAGTGGACACCAACTATCTTAGCGTTGCTCTTTTGCAGGACAATATATTAGGTCCCCAGTCGGGTTCATCGCTCAATCCTGATCAGATTGTTGGCGACCAGTACAACCACATGCACATGTTCCGCGGCATGGTGAACGGCAGCACTTGGGGCGACACTATCGCCACAACCGACAGCGGTTCATTCGTCTCCAGGACATACACATACACCATTCCCGCCACTATCAGCAACGTGCCAGTGCTTTTGAACGATTTGTCTGTGATAGCTTTCGTTGCCGAAGGAAAAGCAAATATCATAAATGTGTGCAAAGCCGACATTACCTACCTCAACGGCGTTCCGACTTTGACAAAGATGGCCATGAGGGAACATGAGAGCTGTAATATGGAATTCCCGACCTACGTTTCTGTATACAATTTGGGACAAGACACTGTCCGTTCACTTGAAATCAGATACGGCACTACAGTCCGCGGTAGTTACACCATGACACATTCGGGGATGAATCTCGGATATATGGAAAGCGACACCATTCACCTGCCCGTGATAACAGGTCTTTTCTCGTCAGGCTCCAATTATACTGGGTATGCCAAAATCATTGGCATAAACGGTGTGGCTGTTGACTACGACTCCATCACTTGCACTCTAAAAAAGTACAAGAAAAATGCCGTGGGCGACACGCTTACTTTCGAACTCACAACCGACAGATATGGCAGCGAAACGACTTTCAAATTCATTCATATCGACCGCAGTGTTGTGCTTTCGGGTGGGCCGTATCCTAACGATACAATAATAACAGACATAATAAAACTGGCGGTTCCACACGACGGATGCTACATACTCGAAGTTTACGATGCTGCTGGTGATGGCATTAACAGTGGCTATGGCAATGGCAATTTCAAACTTTCCGACAACACAGGCACCGTGCTCAGCGACAACGGACGTTTTGGCACCTTGGCACAGTATTTCATTAACTGCTCGGGCACATCAAACGACATAGAGACAGCCTCCGCTATCGACTTCGCAATTTATCCCAATCCCGTAAGCAACACATTGAACATCGATTGTGACCAAGAAGTGTCGAAAATCGAAGTGTTTGATATGCAGGGCAAAAAGATGACAATTGCCGACAATGCAACAGCCATCAACGTATCCACTCTGGACAAAGGCATCTACTTGGTACGCATAATTACCAACGAAGGTGTAGGTGTACGGACTTTCGTAAAAGAATAAACGACCAAAACAATAAAAATTATGAAAAAAACACTCTCACTTTTGGCAGTGACGTTTCTTGCGGCAGGACTTTGTATGTACTCTTGCACCAAAGAAGAAAAAGAGAGTTCGTCAACAACACCGATGAACCAAGACCCAGAACAGGATCCAAACCAGGACCCTGTTGCTGATACACTTGTGGTGAATGTTTCAAGAACTCCCTCCACAAGAAATGTTCTTATAGAGGAACTGACGGGCAACCATTGTGGCTATTGTCCTCTCGGACACAAGGCCGCCAACGAAGTGGTTGCGGCACATCCAGGCAAAGCCTTCGTGATAAACTACCATGTACCCGGCGGTTTAGCCGATGCTTATACAACAACTGCAGGTGCCGTGTACAATAGTATTTTCAATGTGGACAACACTGGTCATTACAGCATACCCGCAGGAACGATAAACCGTCACGATTTCAACACTGGCACTGGTAAGCTGACCTTAGACCGCGGCAATTATGCTCCGGCTGCAAACCAGATACTTACTATGGATGCTTGCGCCAATGTAGCTGCCGCCGCCTCCATTAACAGAAGCACACGCGAGTTGAAAGTCAAGGTACAAGTGTATTTCACAGCCGACGGCACTGCCAACACGTACAAACTGTATGCGGCTCTTATTCAGAATAATGTATTAGGATATCAGTCGGGAGCCAGTGGTAATCCCGACCAAGTGGTTGGTTCACAATACCGCCACAACGAGATGTTCCAGAAATTCATTTCACACTTCAGATATTCAGCTGTGTCTCACACATATTCCGCAGGTGACGACATTTCGGACGTAACAGAAGGTTCGCTGTTCGAAAAGGAATACACCTACACTATTCCAGAATCCTTCAGGGATACAGAAAACAACAACTCCGTAACAGCTGTGTTGGAAGATCTCGAGGTTATCGTATTTGTAGCCGAAGGCGAACGCGAGGTGATAAACGTTTGCAAAGCACCCATTGTTATCAAGTAAATAATTAAAAATCAAAATCATAAAAATCAAATCACAATGAAAAAAACATTCAGAATTTTAGGACTTGCCCTTGTGGCAACAGGTCTGCTCTTCGCCGGCTGTAATAAAGCCGAAGAAGAAGAGGAGGAAGAAGAAGGTGCATCTACATCTTTGGAAGTAAATGTATCCCAAACACCTTCTACAAAAACCGTTCTTATCGAAGAATTCACCGGCGACCGTTGCGGATACTGCCCTTACGGACACAAATACGCAAACGAGGTTAGCGAATCTTTGGGAGACAAGTGCTGTGTGATAAACTACCATGTGAAGCTTGGCGAGCTGGCTTTGCATTATCGCACACAATTTGGAACCACGCTTAACGGCAATTTCAATGTGGAAAATGGTTCTTCCGGCATACCTGCTGCATTATTTAACCGCACCGATTTTTCCGGCTCTGGTGGAAAGATCACGAAGGGTATCAACACATCTTCTAACACATATTCTTCTTGGGCCAATCAGGTAGCCGCTCAACAGGCTTGTGCCAACATCGCCGCAACAGCAGTTATCAACAAAAGCAGCCGCCAACTCACAGTCCGTGTGAAAGTGTATTACACCGCCGACGGTACCGGTTCGTCCAACAAACTTAATGTAGCAATCATCCAAAACAACATTATGGGAACACAGTCCGGCGCTTCGGCCAATCCTGCACAGGGTACTCAATCAGAATATCGCCACATGGAAGTGTTCCGCGATTTCCTGACAGGCCAATGGGGTGAAGCCATTTCGCCTGTAACCCAAGGTACTACAATCGACAAAACCTACACCTACACTATTCCTGAAGCTTACACTGACACTTATGGCAACACATCAGAACCTGCAGTTCTTGAAAACCTCGAAGTGATTGCGTTTGTGGCAGAAGGTAATACAAATGTTATAAATGCTTGCAAAGCAAAACTGACATTGAAATAATAAAAGCAATCAAAAAACAAGAAAAAGGGGAGAACGAAATTTCTCCTCTTTTTTATTGCAACACACAACAAAAGCAGGCGGACCACGTTATTACTATTTATAATATTATAATCGAAAAAACGATGAAAAACTTTTTCATACCGGCAGTCGTGGCCTTGATGGTTGTTGGCGCCACTTTAACGGGATGCAACTGCCAAGACGACATTAAAGACGACACCGCTTTTGCAGCATCGGTAACGGCCTCCACCGTGCCGCAGGAAAAAAACGCCTTTGTGGAACTTTTCACAGGCGTAAAGAGCGAGCAAAGCGCCGAGGGACACCGTATTCTCAACGGCTTGATGGTAACGCACCCTGGCAGAATTTTCTGTATGAACATACACACTGGCGTATATGCCGACAACACTTACACCACGGATTTCGGTAACGAGCTGCTGCGTCAGGCCGACATAAATGCCTTTCCAGCAGGCACGGTAAACCGTCAGGTTTTCGAGACTTACGCAATGGACACCGTCAACCAAGGCACAGCCATTCCTATCAGGTATATCGCCAACGCCTGCGACCTTGTAATGGCTCAGTCTGCTCCCGCCAACCTCGATGCCAAAGCCGAAATCAACGCTCAGACACGTGAGCTGAAGGTGGCTGTGGCAATATATTATACCGAATCGGAGACGGACACGTTGATCTCTACCCACAAACTCAACGTGGCTCTGCTCGAGGACAGCATCTGGGGCGAACAGCTGGGTGGCTCCACTCTGAATCCTACACAGTACGATTTCAACAACGCCAAATATTGCCATTCTAATATGCTCCGTCACCTCGTCACCGACCAATGGGGCGTGGATATCGTCCCCGAGACAGGAAAACAGATCCGCAGGGTGTTCGTTTACACTATCCCTGAACAGATATCGGGCGTGGATGTCAATCTCGACCATCTGAAAATCGTCGTGTTTCTGGCCAAAGGCAAACAGAATGTGATAAACGCCTGCGCGGCACCGATAAAGATTAATTAGTGAATAGTGATTGGTGATTAGTGATGTGAAGGTGTTAAGATGTGAAAAAGTTCAACTGCAAACTGCAAACTGCAAACTCAAAACTAAATCCGAGTTCCGAATTAAAAATAACTTTCAATTTTCAACTTTTAACTTTCAACTTTTATGAATCGTGGATTTGGAAGCGACAATCATTCGGGTATCTCTCCCGAAATACTTGAGGCGATAGGCAAAGCCAACACCGTCCACGCTTTGGCTTACGGCGAGGACGAATACACCGTCGCTCTGGAAAAGGAGATAAAACGTCATTTCGGCCAGCAGGCCACTATCTATCCCGTTTTCAACGGCACGGGAGCCAACGTTCTTTGCATCGACGCCATGTTGCGTTCGCACAACGCCGTTATCTGCGCCGAGACCGCCCATATCAACGTCGACGAGTGCGGTGCACCGCAACGTATAACGGGTGCCAAACTGCTCACCGTGGCCACTCCCGACGGCAAACTCACTCCCGAGATGATAAAACAGCACCTGCACGGCATCGGCTTCCAGCATCACTCACAACCCCGCGTGGTTTCAGTGGCGCAGTCCACAGAACTGGGCACTCTGTACACCTTGAAAGAACTGAAGACATTGTCCGATTTCGTCCATGCCAACAACATGCTTCTTCATATCGACGGAGCTCGTCTGGCCAACGCCGCCGTGGCTCTAGGCTGCACTTTCCGCCAGATGACCACCGACATCGGAGCCGACGCCGTTTCATTCGGCGGCACCAAAAACGGCCTGATGATGGGGGAGAGCGTAGTGCTTCTCAATCCTGCTCTGAACGAGGATTTCCTCTACCGTCGCAAACAGGCCATGCAGCTCTGTTCCAAGATGCGTTTCGTGTCTGCGCAGTTCCTCGCATATCTCGAAAACGACCTCTGGCGCCGCAACGCCGAGCATTCCAACGCCATGGCACAACTCCTTTACCAACAGGTGAAAGACCTGCCCGGACTGGAGATAATGTATCCCGTTCAGGTGAACGCAGTTTTCGCCAAACTGCCGCACGAGGTGTGGACCAAACTGCTGGAGCATTACTTCTTTTACGACTGGGACGAGGCCGAAAATGTGGTGCGATGGATGTGCAGTTTCGACACCCAAAAAGAGGATATTTTGCAGTTTGTTGAGTGTTTGAAAGGCATTTTGAACGACTACAACAATAAGAAATAAAAACCGCATACGCTCTGTATTGTTTTGCTAAACAACAAATTACGGCCATCGCAAAAATAATTGGCAAAAAATATTTGGCAGAACGGAAAAAAAAGCGTACTTTTGCACCCGATTTCGAAATTAATTTTTATCGGAATTGGCCCCTTAGCTCAGTTGGTTAGAGCATCTGACTCATAATCAGGGGGTCCTAGGTTCGAGCCCTAGAGGGGCCACAAATGACGAGGTTTTAGCCTCGTCTTTTTTTTGCGACAACTCAAAAACGCATTTGCTTTTCCATAAAAAAATCGTAAATTTGCAAAAATATGAAATTTAGCATATAAATATTTAGAAAGTTAAAAACCAAACATTTATGGCTTTTCTTAACGAATACGACAAATTGAACATAATAGGAAAGGGCGGTTTCGCCACCATATGGAAAGTTCGACACATAAAACTCGGATATGTGCGTGCCATAAAAGTCTCGAACGAAATGGTGGAGGACGAGAACGACCCTGCATATCAGTCGTTTCTGAACGAATGCAAGGTGCTGCTGAAAATCGGCAACGGCTCGCACCCCAATATCGTGCATATCTACCAACCACGTCTTATCGAGAATCGCGCCATAGTGGAGATGGACTATGTGGATGGCGAGACCTTGAACGAATACATTGCCCGCAAACATTTTGTTCCTATCGACGAGGTATTTCGTTTTGCCGATGAGATTGTGAGAGCGTTGGCCTACTGTCACTACGACATCTACAAGTTTCTGATGGACCCCAATGTGGACAACATTAAGAGCGATCCCAACGACGGACGAAAATATATCATTGACAAAGCTACCGAACAAGAATTGGTAGCCAAATACGCCGTCACACACAACGATTTGCACTCAAATAACGTGATGCGCCGCAACTACGACGGCAGTTTTGTTCTGTTGGATTTTGGATTGGCAATACAAAACGGAAAGGCAGTGAAAAGCAGCTCGCGAAGGGGAGGGGCTTTGGAATATATGTCGCCGGAAAAATTCGATGACAGTAGCGTAATATCCACACAGTCGGATGTTTACAGCCTTGGCATTCTTTTGTGCGAAATCCTTGCCGGCAGAGTGCCTTTCCTACTCGACGACAAAGCTTATGAAAGCAATCCTACAGTCGCCGGATTTGAAATGATGAAATTCCACAAAGAAACCCCTCCGCCACCCATCGAACCGCTACGCCGCGAGGCTTTCGAAAAAGCCAATCCTCGTCAGACATACATCAAAGACTATCCCGAATGGCTTGAAAACGTTATTATGCGCTGTCTCGCCAAAAATCCAGCCGAACGCTACGCCAACGCCAAAGAAGTGTTCGACGACATACAGAAACATAAAAGCGAAAAGCCGTCGACAAGGGATGACAATTCTTTGCTAAATGACTTGGAAAGACTTAAAAACGACAACCAACGCCTTGCTGCCGAAAACGAAGAACTTTACAAACGGATCGAAAACACAAGCGACACAAACATGTCCCTCAACGACCAAATCGACAGCTCAGACAGATATGTCGCACAACTGGAAAATGAAAAAAGTCGCCTGTCATCAAAGATTGCCAGCTTGGAACAAGAGTTCCAAAACATAAAATCTGAAGGTAATAACGATGCTCAACCTGTTTACATAAAAAGAAATCCGATGGGCTGGATGGTAGCCACTTTCCTTTTGATAATTGTTGCGGTGTTTTTCGCTTCAGGAATGGTTTATTTTATGCTAAAATAAAAACACATAACAGTCAGCTAAATGAAGACATTTTTGCACAACATCTTTTTTTTTGTAATATTATTCCCGCTGTTCTTTACTTCGTGCAATGACAAGGATAAGGAACCCTCACGATTGAAAAACATTGTGTCCATCTACGGACGTCCCGACTATGAAGAGAAACAGGGATTTCTGCCTGTTGAGATTTTCCGCAAGGACGACGGCTGGTACGCACATTACATCACAAAAACGGGCAAACCCTTGGCCGACACCAAGTTGAATGTCCGGTGCTACGACAATGACACCAATGTCGTTTATTTCGACGAAATCTCCGACGGTCCGGCCGGTTTTTACTCTCTCTATTTCATGGATTACGGCCGTTTGATGTACACTTCGTCGCAAGGCGAGAAGTTCGACTACGGAGTGTATTTCTACGATAACAGTTTCGATGTGAGTGACATAGAAAAGGCGTTGAGACGCATCAAAAAAATGGAGCCCGATGATTTCCACAGCACGGAGTACATCGCCGACAGTTTGAAACATTTGATTAAATACAATCCTGCAACGCTCGAATATCCGATGGATTCTATCAATTTGTCCGATTTCTGGATGGAAACACAAACTTCGCCGGACGGAAAACTGCGTATCTACTGCATCAGATATTATTTTGGCGGATGCGGACACGGCAATCACCCGGAAATGATTGTGGCACAATACAATGCGGACGGAAATGTGGTGTTTGTCGACGATTTTTCATTCACAGACTACGAATACGAACATAGTTATAGTTTCCCGCACCTTTACATTACTATATTAGGTCAGCAGGACGACGGCTGCAAGACGTTATATCTCACCGAAACAATGACTTACGACGAATATTCCGACGGTGCAATCCACAAAATACTTCGTGCATACGCCATAGAAAACGGCGGACTTGTGCAGAAAAACGTCTTCAAAACCGCCACAAAAACCATCTCCGAAATCGATGTCAGTTTTTTAGCCGAAGACCGCCACTCCCTGGATGCCGTTATGTTCCGCCATATTCCCGACACAAAGACCATCCTTGTGCCGCTGCTGAAAACCGAAAAGTTGGAAGGGCCAGTCACTCAATGCATTGTCTATCAATGGGATGGAAAATATTTCTCGTACAAAGGCACTGAACCCGCAACCAAATACAACAAAAAATAATCGAATATGAAACGCGTCCTACCATTCTTTCTATCTGTTTTTCTGACAGTTACAGTCTTGTCTCAAACCCACGACACTGTAAGGCGCAGCAAAATTTGGCTCAACGCGGAGTTCGAACATTTTTTCAGGGACAACGAGTTTTCGGCCGAGAAAATTAGCGGCTACACCTTGCCGGGATTCTATTTTCGTCCACGGGTGGTGTGGAAGGTGGAAAAGCGTGTGCGACTGGAGGCCGGACTGCACTGGCTGCACTACTGGGGCGCTACTTCATATCCGGAGAGGATTTCATTCACTGCCTTTCCCGAAATGGGGGAGGGGGCGCGCCCAAGCCACGTGCTGCCGTGGATGCAGGCTCGTGTGGATGTTCTGCCACAACTGTCGTTTGTATTCGGTAGTTTGGAAAACAAAGACGGTCACAGACTTCCGCGTCCGCTCTACGACCCCGAGCTGCTCTATGCCGCCGACCCTGAGGCAGGGATTCAGATGTTACTCGATTTCAAACACTTCGACGCCGACATCTGGATGGATTGGAAGGAGTTTATTTTCCGCGGAAGCGAAACGCAGGAACGTTTCATTTTCGGTTTTTCGGGAAAAACGGATTTGTTGCAAGACAAGCTGGTAAACCTGTCGATACCCGTCAACGTGCTTGCGCAACACACTGGCGGCGAGATGCTTGCACAAGAACTCGACCCGATCACGGTGTTCAACTTTGCGGGTGGCGTGGAGCTGACTTACAATGGTAGGGTGCGGTTAAAAGCCGGCTGCAATTTGATGGGCTTTGTCCACAACGGCAATGCCGCACTGCCTTTCCGTCAAGGCTGGGGCCTTTATCCACACATAGGAATGGACTTCAAAGGCCTTGCGTTCGACATCGCCTATTGGCACGGCGACGACTTTGTGCCGTTGCTCGGAAGTCCGCATTTTTCAAGCATTTCGGTAAACACCCCCGGACTTGTGTTCGACCCGATGGACATGCTTGTCGTCAACGCCTCGTACCAAATGCGACAGTTCCGCTACACCACGCTTACGTTCGACGCCCTGTCGTACATCTATTTCCCGTATTCCGGCGACCGTCCGGGCTACACGAAAGTGGAGAGGGGAGCGGCGGCCAGCTTTTCTTTCGGTTTCAATCTGAAAATAAACCCTCTGCAGCCACTACAACGAAAAAAGTCGTTAAAGAAGGCTATATCTATGCCTAATTTCTGAACGATTTCAGAAGTGTTTTGCAAAAATAAAAAAGGCATAGAAACAAGTGCCTCTATGCCAAGTGTATAAAATTAGAAGAAGATTCTAGTTGAAAATGTCTTTCATCTTGCTGAAAAAGCCTTTTTCCTGCTTTGTGGGATTGGGTTGGAAATTGGGCGAATGACGCAGTTTTTCCAGAATTTCACGTTCCTCTTTGTTGGTGGCCTTGGGTATCCAAACGTTGATACTAACAAGCATGTCGCCTGTGCCGTAGCCGTTCACATCGGGCAGACCTTTGCCTCTGAGCCTCAGTATCTTGCCCGAAGGAGTGCCGGGTTCTATCTTCATTTTTACCTTGCCCTGCAAAGTTGGTATCTCGAGGCTAGTGCCGAGGGTTGCGTCCACAAAGTTGATGTAGGCTGTGTACAGAAGGTTGTTTTCCTGACGTTCGAAGGTGTCGTGCGGCACCTCCTCGATTTGCACTATCAGGTCGCCGGGGACGCCGTTGTGCGGGCCTGCGTGACCTTTGCCGCTAAGTTGGAACTGCATTCCTTCGGCCACTCCGCGGGGGATGGGAACGGTCACAACCTCTTCGGCAAGCTGTACGCCCTCGCCGTTGCAGTCGGGACATTTGTGTTTCACAATCTTGCCCAAGCCGTTGCAGTGCGGGCAGGTGGACTGTGTCTGCATCTGTCCGAGGATGGTGCGGCGCACCTCCACCACAACGCCGGCGCCGTGGCAGTGTCCGCAGGTCTCCATCTCGCCGTCCTTGGAGCCGGAGCCGCGACAGGTCTTGCAGGTTACATATTTCTTTACTTTGTATTTCTTTTCAACGCCCTGCGCGATGTCTTCGAGGGTTACTTTGGCTTTGATACGCAGGTTGCCGCCGCGTTGCACACGTTGCTGCGAGCGTCCGCCGCCGCCTCCGAAACCGCCGAAGCCGCCAAATCCGCCACCTCCGAAATTGAAACCGCGTCCGAACACGCTGTTCAGTATGTCGTTGAGGTCGAAATCGGCGAAACCGCCACCACCGAAACCGCCTGCGCCGCCTTCTACTCCTGCATGGCCGAACTGGTCGTAACGTGCCTTTTTGTCAGGGTCGCTGAGGACGGAATAAGCCTCGGCGGCCTCCTTGAATTTCTCCTCGGCCTCTTTGTCGCCGGGGTTGCGGTCGGGATGGTATTTCAAAGCAAGTTTGCGGTAGGCCTTTTTCAGGTCTTCCGTAGTGGCGTTTTTGTCAACGCCCAGAACTTCGTAGTAATCTCTTTTTGCCATAATTCACTTTTGCCTTTCTAAATTGCGACAACCACTTTCGAGAAACGCAACACTTTGTCGTTCAGGTAGTAGCCTTTCTCCACCACATCAATAACCGTGCCTTTCTGCGACTCCTCGGCGGCGGGGAACTGGGTTACGGCCTCGTGTATGTTTACGTCGAAAGCAGCACCTTTGGCCTCTATCTCTTTCAGACCTTTCTGCTGGAGTATGTTCATCAGTTTGTTGTAGATAAGCTGCACGCCTTCGCGCGAAGCCTCGTCGGTCATCGACTGGAGGGCTCTTTCAAGGTCGTCAATAACGGGGAGTATGGCTTTAATGGTGTCGGAGGCGCCGTTGATAAGCAGGTCCGCTTTCTCTTTGGTGGTGCGCTTGCGGTAGTTCTCGTACTCCGAATAGGTACGCAGGTATTTGTCGTTCAGTTCGTTGAGTTTCTCGCCGAGCTCCTGAATCGTCTCTTTGTCGCTTTTGTGGTGTTTTTTGTTTTTCTTTTCTTCGTTTTCGTTATTCGCCTCAGGCTGTGGAGTCTCGACATTTTCGTCGGGCTGTGCCGAGGTGTTTTCCTCGTTCATTTCAACATCTTGAGGGTCAGTATTTTTTGTGTTTTCGTCCATTGCGGTGTGTTTGTTTTTATTTTTTTTGAATATCATTTTGTATGACAGTTTTTTATGATTCAAAAACTTTGCCAAGGGGCAATATTATGACAAAATGTCATTTTTTGGACTCTTTGTTTGTGGTTTCGGGGGTTGTCCAAGTATAGATGTCAGCTTTTGTGCGCGGACGTATGTCGCCGTACCATTGGAATCCTTTGATGAATTTCTCGCTTTGGGGGAGGCTCAACGGTGGATAGGCTTTCATGTCGGGATTGGTGTAGGTGGCCACACGGTAGGGCTTGCGGTTGCGTATGTAGATGCGCATGTCGGAGCCGACACCGACATTCACGCCCATCAGCTCCTGCGTTTTGTCGGCCTTGTCCTCGGTGAGATAATAAACCGACTGTGCGTTGCCTAGCACGTCGGCGTAGGTGGGCTCGCCCTCGGTGAAATAGACAACGCCTTTCTTACCTTTGACTTGGTTGTACTGCGTTTCGGCAACTTTCTGACTTACAAAGGCATTGCCGTTGAGGTAAACGTTTTTCACTCCATTGGTGTCCATTTTCATCACAATGGTGTCGGCGGTGCACTGCGAGCTGTCGTACCACGCGATAGGGGTGTAGTAGAGGGTGAGCAGCGAGTCGGCGATGTTGTAAAAAGCCGAGTCGCACTGCCCCTGCACGTCGCTGCGGAACAGTCGCACTTTGTGGTAGGCGCTCACGGTCTGTATTTCGTTGTCGTCGTTGATGGTGGAATAGACGGTGTCGCTGTGCATAAACAGAGTGTCGTTTTTGTCGTTCACAAAATGAGCCGTGGCGCTGTCGGTGAGGTAATTGTAATGGTTTTGTCCGTCGGTTTCGCCGTAATGGCCGGTGCAAAAGATATTGTTAGCCGAATCCCAGATATTAACGTTGTGTTTGGCAATGCCGAACTTGGTGCTGCGGTAGTAGTCGAGTGTGTCGCACGTAAGACGCTGGTTGCCATTGTATATGGTCGATTTTTTCACCGAAGTGGCGTGACGGTCGTCGGTGTTGTAGGTGCCGTTTTCACTATATATTATAGTACTGTCGTTGGTGAAAATGTGCGTGGGGCCGTGGAACACCGCAAGTTTGTTGTTAGTGTTGTAAGTCATTGTGTCGGAGGTGAGTACCGTTGTGGAGTCGGTAAGCATCACATCGTCGTAGATAAAAAACTCGTTTTTGTCGGCGTAGTATAGGCCGTTGTAGCTGTCGAGGGTTTTGTCGCCGTTCACAGCGTGTCCGTGATAGGTGTATTTTGCCGTCTCGGTTCTTCTGTTGTACGATATGTAAGTGGTTGTAAGCGAGGTGGCTCCGTCGACAAGCAGCACTTCGTCGCCCCAAATTTCAACAACACGGGTGTTGCCGTTGTAGAAAAGTTCGTCGCCGAAAATGGTGGTGGTGTCCGATATTTCGATAACAATGTTGCCGAAGGCGGTGAAATTGTTCTTTTTGGTGTCGTAATGCGCCGAATCGGAGTTCAGTACCATTCCTTCGTGGGTGGCTTTCACTGTTTTGTACAAAATCCACACATCGGGATTTTCGGCCTTTCGAGCACCCATGCCCGACTGGTATTCAATCAGTTTTTGGGCGTTGGCACCTAAGCCGAAAAACAGCGCAAGTAGCGATATTACAATGGTTTTACGTAACATTTAACCTCTGTTTTGAATATGCAAATTTACACAAAAAAAATGACTTTTCTGCCGACATATTTAAAATTGGACACGAATTGCCGTAATTACACAAAAATCCTCTTCACGTGGCACTGCAAAAACCATTCCCAACGCACTCAGTTCAAAGATAAAAACCATTACCTCAACACACACAATTGTTTTACAAACGTCTAAAAATGTGTTTATTACAACTACAACATCGAATTTATTTTGCCATTACGAAAAAAAATCGTACTTTTGCAGTCCGAATTTGGTTCGTCAGAGGCATCAAAAACCGACGACGATTAAAAGGGAATCGGGTGGAAATCCCGGACAGTCCCGCTGCTGTAAACTCCGCCAAAGTCGTTTCCAAATCCCCTGCCACTGTCCTTCGAGGATGGGAAGGCCGCGAAACGACGGAGTAAGTCAGAAGACCTGCCAATTTTCGTTTTTGAAAAGCTTTCGAGGAAAGAGCTTGAAAAAAGACAACACGTCAATGTTCGATTTTTTTCACGATTTTTAGAAAGCTGTTTTGAGTTAGAAAGTCAAAATAGTTTATGCTGTCGCACGGAAAAACAATGATGGGAAAAAACAAGGTGTCTTGCGGTTATGCCGCAACAGATGCCTTATTTGCCATTGTGTCTTTGCCATCGTGTTTCATTGCCACGGCATTTGTAAAATTATAAAATTCAAATCATTATGGTTAAAAAACTTGTCATTTTAGCTTTTTCGCTGGCTTTTAGTGCCGGACTTTTCGCACAAAGTGGTGACGCCACAATCGCACCGAGTCAAATCAAATTCTGGGTAGGAAGTGGCAGCAACGAAGTTGTATTTGCCGTAAATTTCGGCGACCCCGACACCTGTATAGCATGGGGTTTCCGTTTCACCTCCGACAGTGTTACAGTTGAGGAAATGATGGATTCCATCGTCGCTGCCGACTATCGTTTCAGCTATTCCGGCTCTGGCGGAGTGATGAGCACAATCAACTTCACACCGACAAGAGGTATAACTTTCGACGCTCAAGCAAACAATTGGATGTACAATGTCAACGGTGATTTGGCAAACTGGGGATACACCCAGCAGTATGTCAAGGACGGCGATTTCGTGAAATGGGGCGATGGCGATGTTGCAACTTATACTCAAACAACAGGTTGGCCTTGGATATTTGAATGGTCGCAAACTGTAAATCCTGTTGGTGTTCCCGATGCCACAATGGATCCAACTAAAATCAAATACTGGATTGGCACTGGCAGCCACGAAGTTGTCTTCGCAGCAAACTGGGCCAACCCCGACACCTGTTTGGCTTGGGGCTATCGCTTCAGTTCCGACAGCATCATTGTTTCCGACATGATGACAGACATTGCCAATGCCGACTACCGCTTCACCTTCGACTCTGCTTCGGGCTGGCTTCTCGACATTAAATATATCAATGGAACCGACACACTGAAAAAGGCTTCTGGAAGCTATTGGATGTACAACGTGAACGGTGTTGCTGCTCAAAACCTATTTACATCGCAGTACGTAAAAGATGGAGATTTCGTAAAATTTGGTGATGTAAGTGTTGCAGTTGTAAACGACACCGACTCTTGGGGTTATCCCTCCGATGTGGCTTGGACAAAACCTGTTACGCCCGTATATGCTCTCGATGCCTTGATGGATGCCTCCAACATCGTTTACTGGGTAGGAACAGGCAGCAACGAAGTGGTATTCGCCACAAACTGGGCCAACCCCGACACCTGCCTGGCTTGGGGCTACCGCTTCAGTTCCGACAGCATCCTTGTTTCCGACATGATGACAGACATTGCCAATGCCGACTACCGTTTCAGCTTCGACTCCGCTTCGGGCTGGCTCCTCGACATTAAATTTATTAATGGAACCGACACACTGAAAAAGGCTTCTGGAAGCTATTGGATGTACAACGTGAACGGTGTTGCTGCTCAAAACTTATTTACATCTCAGTATGTTAAAGACAATGATTTCGTGAAATTTGGCGATGTAAGTGTTGCAGTTGTAAACGACACCGACTCTTGGGGTTATCCCTCCAATGTGGTTTGGACAACTCCCGTTGATCCCGTAAGCGTTCCTTCAGGAACCACCCCGACAGATGCCACTATTGCCGCCAGCGACATCGTTTACTGGGTAGGAACAGGCAGCAACGAAGTTGTTTTCGCTGTAAACTGGGCTACTCCCGACACCTGCTTGGCTTGGGGTTACCGTTTCAGTTCCGACAGCGTTACAGTGGCACAGGTGATTAGCGACATAGCCGCCGCCGACCCGCGTTTCAGCTACGACAGCTCAATGTCCAGCTACGGTGCTTACATGAACGACATCCGTTTCGCCATCTCGGCCAACGACACCCTGAAACGCACCGGCAGCTATTGGATGTACAACGTGAACGGCGTTTCGGCCATGGTATCTTTCGACGCACAATATGTAAAAAACAACGATTTTATCAAATTTGGCGACGAATCGGTTGGTGTAATGACCGACACCGTTATGTACTTCTACGTTTGGACAAAAACTGTTACTCCCGTTTCCATACCTCAAGGTCAGCAGAGCATAGTTACTGCCAACTCCTTGAATTTCAACGTTTATCCCAATCCTGCCACTACACAGGCCACAATCGCCGTTGAAGGTGCAGGCAAGGGCACACAGATTGTCCTGCTCGACGTTTGCGGAAAAGAGCTCAACAGAACCGACGCCGAAAACGACGGCAACTACACCGTCAATGTATCGGCTTTGCCGAAAGGCGTATATTTCGTCAGCGTTCGTAACAACGACGCCGCCACAACAACCAAACTTATTGTAAAATAATAAGATAACCGAAAATGAAACGATTCCTCATTGAAGCGTTAATGTTGTTCGCAGTTTGCGGTGCAGCCACAGCCCAGTTCGACGGGGCTGTGGGCACCACTGGCTGCAAAGCTATCCAGTACAACGACAGCCGCATAGTGAACTGGGCCACAAGTTGCACCGTTTACCGCGGATTATGCAAAATTGACGACACCTCCGCCAATCCCGCCCGTGCCAGCTTCGGCAGCGACACAGCGGGAATAGGCCCGGCTACAGCAAGCAACACCATGGCGGCCGTGAGTCTCGGCGACAGCGGCGTGGCCGTGCTCACCTTCGAAACGCCCATCGCCGACGGCGAAGGTCCCGATTTCGCTGTGTACGAGAACGGCTTCGGCGACGGTTTCCTCGAACTGGCTTTTGTGGAGGTAAGCTCCGACGGACAACGCTTCGTGCGTTTCCCCGCCACCTCCAACACACCTACCACTTCGCAGGTGGGCAGTTTCGCCAACAATATGGACCCTACACTGATGAACAACCTTGCTGGAAAATACCGCATCGGATGGGGCACGCCATTCGATTTGAACGAGTTGCGCGACAGTGCCGGACTCGACATTAACAACATAACCCACGTGCGCTTGGTTGACTGCATAGGCACCATCGATCCGCAGTACTGCACCTACGACGCCCACGGCAACATCGTCAACGACCCTTATCCTACGGCTTTCAACAGCGGCGGCTACGACCTCACCGGCGTGGCTGTGCTTCATCAGCGCAGTGCCTGCATCACAGTGGCCGATTTGGACAATGTGAAAGTGTTTCCCAATCCCTGCCGCGACTTTGTGCAGCTCTCCGGAATGCCGATAGGAGAGGAGTACCGCATCTACGACCTCTGCGGCAAGACAGTGGCTACAGGAATATGCCAGAGCAATTCCTTCTGTATCAGCACACAAGCCCTGCAGCAAGGTGTGTATGTACTGAAGATAGGACGCGTGGCAAAAAAAATAGTCAAGAAATAAAAACTCATTATTCCATTATCTTAGCGTAAGGCGTAGCTGTAACGGCTGCGCCTTTTCTTTTTACAGCAGAAATGCACCGCTCGCATGAGTTGATAAGATATGGTGTCCGATAAAATCATTTGAAAAATCGCAATCAAACTCGGCGCGATGAGAAAGATTCAGTTAGGTCCTTGTGCTTTGTAGTTGCAACCGTTTCCTTTTTATTGTTGTGATATCATAGCACATAAAAAAAACACAACCATTATTACGGTTGTGTTTTTTGTAATAGATGTTTTTCTACTGTCCCTTACTTTTTATCAGGTACCGTAAATTCGAATCTGTAGTCATATCCAGCTCCATATTCTTCAAATTGGTTTGATATAGTTGTGTCCAAATTGATTATGGGGACTTTTATGTCGAGGTAATAATCATGATAGCTTTTATTACCTTTGTTTATTACTAACGGACAATAGAGTATTACAGCATGATCTCCTACAGGTACATTGTCGTAGTGGATTGTCAGAGTGTGGTGGTATACACGGTTGGCCAGGTCGACAGTGTCCACTATTTCAGTGTAAATTCCTCCACCAGCGGTGGGATGGTCATGGCCAATAGTATTTGGTTTTGTCGCTGAATTTTCGGCATCTAAAGTAAGAAGAGGTGATGCATACGGGTAACTGTCAGTGTAGTTGAGAACCACATCATAAGAAGGGAGATGATATGGCAAAACAATGGTGCCGCGAGAGGCGTTGGCACCCGATTCGTCTTGGTAGGTTTCCTCGTCTTTCAGACAGGACACTGCCATTACTGAAGCTACAGCAATAAAAGATGCTACAAGAATGTTTCTATATTTTTTCATGATAATATTCATTTTTGAGGTTAGACGCTATTTTTGTTTCCTGAATTCGATTTCCACGCGGCGGTTGCGTGCGCGACCCTGCTCAGTGGCGTTGGTGTCGATAGGATAGTCCTCACCGTATCCGGTGCAGGTTATCCTGTAGCGGCTTATACCTTTGTTTACAAGGTAGTTGGCTGCCGACTTGGCACGGCGTTCCGAGAGGTTTTGGTTGTATTGGTCGGTGCCGATGCTGTCGGTGTGGCCGTTTATTTGTATGCGCAGGTCGCCGTCTGCTTTCAGCATTTTATAAACTTTGTCGAGTATGGGTTTTGACTCGTTTTTGAGTTTGTCGGAGTCGAACTCAAATTTCATGTCGAAGATGCAGGCACGCTTGTCGGCAATGCTCTTTCCCTGTTCAAGCATTGTTGCAAGTTCGTCTAGGGTGTAGCATTCTTTGTGCACATATTTCACCACTGTGTCAACAACCGTGTCTGTTTTTTCAACTATGACGGGTTGTGGTTTCTCCTTTTTGGGGATCTTGGGAGCGTCGAACAAGGCGAGGCCAACACGGAGAGTTACCTCTATGCCACGGTTGTAACGCCCACCTTGGTTGGTTATTCCTTGGTAAAGGATATTGTCAACATTTACCGATCCGGTGGTGTTGGGATCTGTGATTTCAAACGTGGGGTTTTCGTCAAGTTCATCCTTTGAAAAAGTGTTGATGAATCCCCAGTTGTAGCCGGCCTCAAGACCTATGTTCAGTCTGTTGCCGTTTGCCAAGGGAATGGGGTAGTTGATACCTGCGCCGAGGAACAAGTTGAAATCCAAGCTCCTGAAATTTTTCTTGGTGAGTTTCAGTTCCAAGTCTTCGGAATATTCAACGCCGTTATCGTCTTCCCCTGCGATAATGTCGCTTTTATAGCTCATTGTACCTCCTTTTGCGATGCCCAAGCCAGGGGCCAGCACTACATAAGGGGTGAACATGTATCGCGGTTTAAACGAGTAAACTAACGGCATGCGTATGTCGAAATACTGGGCGTCGATGCGGTAGTCCACATTGCCGTAGTTTTTATCAATATATTTTTTCATTTCCACTCCACGACCGTAATAGTCGAACTCTCCGCCTATAGAGAATTGTGGAACTATTGGGAAGTCGGCAAAAATACCGAATTGAGGTTTAACGAGGAACGAATTCTCGTAGTCGGCGAACTCGTCGAATGTGTAGCGCATATTGGCTATGTTCACGCCACCTTTCAAGCCGAAACCGAACTTGTATTTCGGCAGTTTGAGAATTCCTTCCTGTGCAAAAACAGCCGTGCTTGCCAGCATTGCTATTGCCAAGAAAATACCATATTTTTTCATCTGTTATAATGTTTGGTTAATACTATGTTTATGCAATTTGGAAAATCATTCACAACTTGCTTTTGCAAAAATAAGATTTTTTTTTTAATTATCCAAACTTTTTTTATAAAGCATTGGGATTGTGTCAAAACGAAATCGCGACTCAATATAAACTAGGACAAAAAAGTATCAAAAGGTGTTTTCAACTGTTCAGCGAAATGGCCAAAAAGATAATGAGATAAACGATACGGTGTTACTGAAATGCAACGCAGCATTATTTTTGGTGGCTAGGTCTTTTTACTCAACAATGGTGTAGTTGTCCCAAAACTCTTTGTCGTAGGTAATTCCCTGAAATTCAAAGCTGTTTTTGGTGTTGGATTCTTTGCCGAGACTTTCCTTCTCGTTGGGCAAACGTGTGTCGGAAAACAGCGCCTCGTTGCAGATGGTGAACACCTTGGCGTTTTTCGAATCCTGCTCCGTGGTTTGGAAACGAAAGTACAAGGGTATAGCCAAACCATTAGTAACGCGGTAGTTGTATGTCTCGCTGTATGTAACCTGCCCACCATTTTTTGTGGCTGTGGTATTTTTTAGATAGTAGTTATAGATGGTTTTGTGCGTCTCGTCGAAACTGATTGAAAGTTCGGTTGTTGATTTGTCTTTTTCATTGAACTGACCTTCAATTGTGTAAACCGTATTCCCGTCTATGGTGTCTATTTTCACAAGTCGGAACATAGCTTTTGCGGCCATTTTTTCGAAATAGACATTTCTATAGAAATACACATTGTTGTTCAACAATTGTGTTAGGCTGTTGCAGTCGAAGATGCCGTAATAGTTGGGAGTCTCTTCGGGATGGAGAACGAGTTTTCCCTGCTCGTATTTCCTCAATCCGGTCACAAAATAGCTCTCGTCGGCGGTGCCGCAGTTGCCGAAAAGCATCCAGTCGCGTTTCATCGACCTGCTGTTCTTTTTTGGGAACAACACATTTACGGCCACCTCTGTCTTGTCCATTTTCTTTCCTTCAAAGCCTGCCGACTCTTTATAATAAACCGTCGACACGCAGGGCGTTGGATAAGTCTTGTAAATACAGCTGTCGAAAACTCCTTTCAGTGTTTTGTTCCAATTTCTCGGTTTGCTCTTAACAACCACGTCCTTAAGTTCGGTATTGCGAGGTGTGATGGCGATTTTGCCAAAATTCTTGCCTTTCTTGCTCACGGCCAAGATACGGCTCTCGTAACCGATATACTGTATGGTAAGGCTATCGGGCAGATTGTCCGGTCGGGTTTTGATGTCGAAACGGCCGTCCAAGCCTGTTGCCGTGCCCACGTTGGAGCTTTTCAGAAAGCAGTTGCAATACGAAAGCGGCTCGCCATCTACAGCATCAACCACAGTCCCCTTGATGCTTATACTTTGGGCTATGACAGAGCAGCCCAATACTATAAAAAACACGAAAAATAATGATTTTCTTTTCATACGTTTATTATTTATAATGTATTACTAAGTTCAGATTTTGAACTGAATGTAAGTGATTTTTTTCCCTTCTTTTAGGAACATGCTTTCGTAGAAAGTCCGCACCTCGCACACTTCGAGGTCGCAGGGCGTGCCGTAAAGGTCGTCGGTGGCGAAAACCACTTGGTAGTTGCCTTGCGGGATAACCTCGTTCAAAGTGTAGTCGTACAGCTCGTAGGAGTCGGTTTTCAGATGTATGGTGCTGTCGGGACGGAGAATGTTCTTGTAGTACGACAGAAAACGCTCCGATGTGAGGCGTTTGTTGGGTTTCTTCGGCTGGGGGTCGGGGAAAGTAACCCAGATTTCCGACACCTCGCCATGGGCGAAGAACTGCTCTATCAGCTGGATACGTGTGCGTATAAAAGCCACGTTTTTCAAGCCTTCCTCATTGGAGGTCTTGCATCCGCGCCACAGCCGTGCGCCCTTTATGTCGATGCCGATGAAGTTCTTTTCGGGGTATTTGCGTGCCAACGCCACGGTGTATTCGCCTTTGCCGCAGCCCAGTTCGAGGACTATGGGGTTGTCGTTGCCGAAAAACTGCTCGTGCCAACGGCCTTTCAGCTCGAATTTGTTGTTCTTCAAATCTTCGTACGAAACCTGAAAAAGGTTGGGGAAGGTGAGGTTCTCCTCGAAACGTGCTAATTTGTTCTTACCCATTGAAATACAAATGTATATAAAAATAGCGGAAACCGTAGTTTCTCCGATTTCCGCTATCTGTTGTTATTTTACCATTGTTTGATGGACAAATTACTTGTGTACCAGGTCTTTAGCTGATACATCACTTTGTCGGCGGCAGTGCGCGAAGGAGCGCTGCCCGCACTCACGTAGTAGAGTCCGCCTTTTTCTATCACATATGCTCCGGCGCCTTTGCTGCGCAGCGACGAAGCCATCCTCATAGCCGACTGTTTGTCGCGGTATGTGCCTGCAATAACGTCAAATCCTGCTTTGGGGGCGGTATAGACGGGGGCGGTGTAAACAGGTGCAGCAGGTGCTTTCACCACATCTTTCAAAACTTCGCCGGCGTTTATCAACTCGTCGAGGTACTGGCCGAGCATATTGTTGGCAAAGATTTCCTCGATAACTTCGTAACGCACACGACGTTGTTTGCGTGTCTGCAGCTCGTCGCCAACGTATTGCCGCACGAAATTGTCGGTGGTGTAGGGCATCAGGTTGGTTACGTTGAATGTTTGGGTGTTGAATTTGTCGCCCAGACGTTCTTCAATAAACTGTCCGATTTTGCCTTTCAGTTTCTCTGCAGCTGTGGAGTACTGTTTGCCTTTCACAAAACGTTCTATTCTTCCGGACAAACGTTTGAGAATCATATTCTTGTTGGTAGCAACGGCGTCGGGAGCTGTAACTTCTACATTAGAAAGGTCGAAAGCAAACGACGAGTTGAATTTGTTGTAGTCGTAATCCGATGCCACGGCGTTGAGGGAGCCGTTGTCGGTGCTGGCGTCTGTTGCAGGTTCGGCCTGTGCCACCTCTTTTTCAGGTTCTGCAGCGGGAGTGGGTTCGGCTTCGGGTTCGGTAGCTGTAACTTCCTCAGGTTCAGCCGTCGTCTCGGGTTGGACGGTGTTTTCGTCGGATTTGAGCTGCGAGGCCTGCGAGGCTTTGGTATCGGTCTGTTCAACAGCGGGTTTGTCGCCATCGGCGGGTTTGGTATTGTTCTTTTTGAAGACAAAGAAATAGTAGCAGGCGGCGCCGGCCCACAGGAGCAGAAGCAGTACTATAAGAAGTATAATCAGAGTTCTCGTGCCACGGCGGTTGGTTGTTTTGGTTGTTTCCACCGGTGCGTCGGGCTCGTCATCCAAAATAGTCTGCAAATCGTCGGCGGGTTTGTCGGCAACTTGGTTATTTTCAACCACTTGCTCGGGTTTTTCTTCTTCGGCCGGGGCAGGGGAGGGGACAGGTTCGGGTTCTTTCGTTGCATCTTCTACAGGTTCCGGCTCAGGGGCTGTTTCGGGCTGTTGCTCGATGTTCTCTTCGGGTTGTTCCGTTACGGGAATTACTACGGGAATTACCTCTGGCTCAGGCTCGTCGGCAGGCTGCTCGGCGGGCTGTTCCTCATCCGCAGGAGTTTCGTCAACGGCAGGAGTCTCTGGCTCTTCGGGGGCTGTTTCCGGCTCAGGCACAACGGTTTCGGGATTGTCGAACACGGCAAAAGGATCCTCGTTGGGATTTGTTTCAAAGGTATCTACACCCACAACGGGCTGCAGTTCTTCGCTGTTGCCCAGGAGGTTAAGACCTTCAATGGGTGCAAAGCTGTAGTTGCCGTCCTCGAATTTCAGATCGCCCAACTCGGGAAAAGTGTGGCTGTGCTGCGTTTGCAACTTGTCTTGCAGAGCGTCGTAGTAGTTTTTCCACATTCTCTGAGCGGTGGACTCGTCAACGCATTCTTTGCGAGCAATCAGCTCGGCAATATTTCCTCTATCCTCTGTATAGGGGTGAAATTCAACAGTTTGCCTCTTGGGGTAGAAAGTCCTTGTCGATTCGTCCATATAGGCATCGATGGTTTTTACAACAAAGGCTCCAATGCCGTTCATTTCAACGTCTTTGCCGCTTTTCAGCAGGGCTACAATATGGTCGGTTATATTCATTATTTATATGTTTTTCAGTTTTAACAAATCTTCGGGGGTGTCTATTGCGATATTTTCGTGGTCGGTCTCGGCCACACGTATTTCGTATCCGTTTTCGAGCCATCGCAGCTGCTCCAGCGATTCGGAAATCTCCAAGCCGGACTGCCGCAATTCAGTCAGTTTCAGCAAAATATCGGTGCGGTAGGCGTAAATGCCGATATGCTTGTAGTAGGTATGGTTTTCCAACCAGCTGTCCTGTTCTTTACCACGTTGGAAGGGTAGGGGGAATCGACTGAAATACAATGCGTTATTATTTAAATCAGTAATCACTTTCACCACGTTGGGCGAAATGAGTTCCTGCTGGCTGGTGATTTTCTTTTTGAGGGTGGCAATCTGCACCGAACTGTCGTTGAAACAGTTTATAAGACTCTCAATCTGAGTATGTTCCACAAACGGCTCGTCGCCCTGAATGTTGATTACCACATCGGGATGAAGACCTTGCTCCAGAAGTTTTTTCACCACTTCGCCGCAACGGTCGGTGCCACTTTTGTGCAACTCGCTGGTCATCACGGCTTTGCCGCCGAAAGAGGCGACTGTGTCGTAGATACGTTGGTCGTCGGTAGCCACCAAAACGCTGCTGAGCGACGCAATGCGGCTCACACGCTCGCACACGTGCTGTATCATCGGTTTTCCGTCGATCAAGGCCAAAGGCTTGCCGGGAAAACGCGTCGATGCGTAGCGGGCGGGGATTATACCAACGATATTCATCTTAAAGTATTGTTTTTCAGAATAAACCGTGAATTTCGGCGTTAATTCTATCTATCACTTTACCAAGGTCTTCGGGATTGTCGGCGAAGTTAAGTTCCTCAATGTCAATAACAAGGAGTTTGCCTTTGTCGTAGTGGTCGATCCATTCCTCGTAACGCTGGTTGAGGCTCGACAGGTAGTCCAAACGGATTGTATTCTCGTATTCACGACCGCGTTTCTGAATCTGTTTCACCAGAGTGGGGACGCTGCCGCGCAGATATATGAGCAGGTCGGGGTATTTAATGAACGACGAAAGTAACTCAAATATAGAGAGATAGTTCTCGAAATCGCGGGTGTTCATCAAACCCATGTCGTGCAGGTTGGGAGCAAAGATATAGGCATCCTCGTACAGAGTGCGGTCTTGTATCACGTTCTTTTCAGCACGCTGAATATCAAGCACTTGTTTAAAACGGGTGTGCAAGAAATATATCTGCAAATTGAACGACCAACGGCGCATATCTTCGTAAAAGCTGTTCAGATACGGGTTGTTGTCGGTGCTTTCGTACAAAGTATCGTAATTCATGTGTTTGGCCAGAAGGCCGGTGAGTGTAGTTTTTCCGGAACCGATATTTCCTGCAATTGCTATGTGCATTTTTTTATGTTTTTATATCTGTTTATAGTATATGTACGGGTTAATATCTCATTGTCAGTCATTTTGACTTTACGCAGAATTATTTACCAACCTGCAAATATACGCATTTTTTTTCAGAAAATCAATCTAATCTTATTTTAGGTTAATTTTTTCTTCTTTTATATTGATTTTGAATAATGTAACGCTAGAGGCTGCAGGAGGTATTCCGAAACACTCTACTTAACATAAGATAAATTATATAACAAGAGACAATTATTGTAAATAATGCCTTTCGTCCTTATTTTGATCCTTGTACTGGAAATATATCAAAAACGATATCTCAACGAGAAATGGATATTTGAAAGAAATTTGATAATTCTATAGAAATATGGATAACTCAAGTCGAAATAACGAATTCTGGAGAATTGTGCGAATTTTAAAAAATCAAGCCTCGGATTCGGACTCGTGGATACGCGAACGTTTGCGAGCGGTTTCGTCGAGAATAATTTTTCGGATACGCAAGGCTTTTGGAGTGATTTCAAGATATTCGTCGTCGCGGATGTATTCCAAAGCTTCCTCCAAAGAAAATTTAATCGGCGGCGTTGTGGTCGATTTTTCGTCGGCGGATTTGGTACGCATATTTGTGAGGTTTTTGGCCGTTACAACATTGATAACTATGTCATTGTCAGGACGTAAGCTCTCTCCTATCACTTGTCCGGCGTAAACTTCGTCGCCCGGCTCGATGAAAAATGGTCCGCGGTCCTGCAACTTGCTGATACTGTATGCAGTTGCGACACCCGGTTCCTTGGCTATCAGTGCGCCCATTTTCTTGAATCCGAAATCGCCTTTCCACGGCTCGAAAGCCTTGAAACGGTGTGCTATAATGGCCTCGCCGTTGGAAATGGTGAGCAGCTGGTTGCTCAGTCCGATAATTCCCCTCGACGGAATGGTGAAATCGAGCTGTACGCGGTCGCCCTTGGTGTTTATGGTGTCCACCTCGCCTTTGCGCTGGGTTACGATATTTATCACCTTGCTCGAAAATTCCTCCGGAACAAGTATTGTAAGCTGTTCAACGGGTTCGCATTTTTCGCCGTCTATCTCTTTTATAATCACCTTGGGCTGTCCCACTTGCAGTTCGTAGCCCTCGCGACGCATGGTTTCGATAAGTATTGAGAGATGCAGCACTCCGCGGCCGTAAACTATCAGTGAATCAGGCGAATCGGTCTCCTCAACACGCAAAGCGAGGTTTTTCTCCAATTCGCGGTACAGACGGTCACGCAGATGACGTGAAGTAACATATTTGCCGTCCTTGCCGAACAGCGGTGAGTTGTTGATTGTGAACAACATACTCATTGTCGGCTCGTCGACTTTGATTGGCGGCAACGGCTCGGGATTCTCGATGTCACAGATACTGTCGCCGATGTCGAAGTTCTCCAGTCCGAGCATGGCACAAATCTCGCCGGCTTCGACAGGAGTTTTGATTTTTTCTTTGGCAAGTCCCTCAAACACATACAGTTCCTTTATTTTGGAACGCACCTGTTCGCCATCGCGACGCACGAGCATCACATCCTGACCGGCCTGCAGTGTGCCACGATGCAGACGTCCCACTGCAATGCGTCCCACGTACGACGAATAGTCGAGCGAGGAAATCATCAGCTGGGTGTTACCTTCGGGACATTCGGGCGCAGGTATTGTGTTGATTATCAAATCCATCAGATAGGAAATATCTTCGGTGGGTTTGGTCCAGTCGTCGCTCATCCAGCCCTGTTTCGACGAACCGTAGGCGGTCGGGAAATCGAGCTGTTCCTCGGTGGCTCCGAGGTTGAACATCAGGTCGAAAACGGCTTCCTGAGCCATTTCGGGGTTGCAGTTTGGCTTGTCAACCTTATTTATTACCACTATGGGTTTGAGGTTCAGTTCGATAGCTTTCTGCAAAACAAAACGTGTCTGCGGCATGGGGCCTTCGAAAGCATCCACCACTAGCAGAACGCCGTCGGCCATGTTGAGCACACGCTCCACCTCGCCACCGAAATCGCTGTGGCCCGGAGTGTCTATGATGTTGATTTTACAGCCTTTATAGCGTATGGAGACGTTCTTGGAAAGGATTGTTATTCCGCGTTCGCGTTCCAAATCGTTGTTGTCGAGAATAAGATCGGCTGTCTCCTGATTTTCGCGGAAAAGCTTGGCCTGGTGCAACATTCGGTCCACGAGAGTGGTCTTGCCGTGGTCCACGTGAGCTATAATTGCTATATTTCTAATGTTTTGCATAAAACAGAGGTTTTAGAAAAAATCGTGCAAAAGTACGAAAAAAAAGTCAATTTTGCAAACCGAAATTGCCACGGTACAATATATATATGTAATGGGACTTCTAATTATTTCTTTTTGACCACAGATTGCACGGATTTAACAGATTGATTTTGTGCATTATCAATCATGATTTTGGATAATACAAATTATTTTGACCACGGATTGCTCGGATTTAACAGATTGATTTTGTGAATCATCAATCATGATTTTGGACAATATAAATTATTATGAATCTCAATAATAATAAGGTATCAAGGATGACTATTTTCCTATGCAGAAACGTCCGAAAATAGTGCCAAGTATCTCATCTGTAGAGACTTGTCCGGTTATCAGTCCGATGTAATAAAGTGCCTGACGGATGTCTATCATCAACAAATCGGCGGTAAGTCCCGTGTGCAGGCCGTTTTCCACCGCCTTGACGGACGACTGTATGTTGCACATCGCTTCGTAATGACGAAGGTTAGTAAGCATGGTGTCGTTTTGTTGAAGTTCCGATTTAAGTAAATTTGTTATTTTGTTGACTACAAGCAAAATATCTTTTTCGTTTTTTGCGGAAATCGGTAATGAGTCGGCTTCGGGAATCGAAAAATCAAAGGCTGGAGTTTTGTCGGTTTTGTTGAGCAGGACGAAAAGATGTTTGTCGCTGAAATCCACTTTGTTACTCAAGTCGGCGATGTCGTTTTCAAGACTTTCGGGAGTGCTTTGCGTGGTGTCGGCAACATAAAGCACAATCATAGCTTTTTCGGCAGCTTTGTAAGAGCGTTCTATGCCGATATTTTCGATGTCGTCGTTGCTTTCGCGGATTCCTGCAGTGTCTATAAATCTGTAGGTTACTCCGTCAAACACGATGGTGTCCTCCACCGTGTCGCGGGTGGTTCCGGGGATGTCGGATACTATTGCGCGGTCGTCGTTGAGCAAAGCGTTGAGCAAAGTGGATTTGCCCACGTTGGGACGCCCCACGATGGCCACCGGCACACCGTTTTTGATGGCGTTGCCGCTACGGAAAGAACGAATCAAGGTTGTAACCTCACTGTCAATGGATTGGATGATGGAAAACAGATTGTTGCGGTCGGCAAACTCCACATCTTCGTCGCTGAAATCGAGCTCCAGTTCCAGCAATGCCGACAAATCTACGAGCTGCCGACGCAGTTCGGACAGTTTTTTCGAAAAGCCGCCACGCATCTGGTTCATAGCCAGTTTGTGCGAGGCCTCCGACTGCGAGTCGATAAGGTCGGCAACAGCCTCGGCCTGCGCCAAGTCCATCTTTCCGTTGACAAAGGCCCGCATGGTAAACTCACCCGCCTCGGCACTCCGTGCGCCGTTGCGGATAAGGGTCTCCATAATTCTTTGCTGGACATAAATCGAGCCGTGACAGGAGATTTCCACCACATCCTCGCCCGTGTACGAATGCGGGGCTGCAAAAAAGGTGGCAACCACTTCGTCAATCAAGTTTTCACCGTCGTAAAAGCGGCAGAATTGCGAGCTATTGGGCTTGAAATCGACTGCTCTGCCCTCCCCTACTCCAGCTCTTAAAACGTTGAAACATAGTTGTTTGGCGTTATTTCCCGATATTCGGACAACTGCAATGCCACCTACTCCCTGAGGGGTGGAAACGGCACATATAGTTTCGGAGTTTTTCATAATGTTTTGGTTATTTGTCCCAGTTTTCGCCATAAATTTCTGCAATCTCTTTTTCGGAAAGCTGTAGGTCCATTTTCATGCGGTATGAACTGGGTTTCAGCAACATGACAGAAAACAGAAATACAAGTCCTTCCAAACATATCAGAATATTGTTCTGCACAAAACAGCTAAGCAAAGCGATGGCGGCAAGCGACAAGGCCGACATATAAAAACTTTGCAACATAAGTGAGTGATATTTAGACACTTTCTGTTCGGGCGTGTCGAGATTTAGGAGTCGGGCAAGACGGTTTTTCAGTATGTTGCGGGTGTAGATGTACTGCAAAGCCGCTATTAGAACGGTGAGCATGGCAAGGAGGATTTGCGTGGTATGGCTTTCGGCAGGTTTCGAAAACGATGCGTTGAACTGCGACAGAATGCAAAAAAACAACGAGATAACCCCGATGCAAAGCATTATGGAGAAATGCAAGTTGATGCTTTTTTTGTAATTTCCTTTGGTCATAACATTATCGAATTATCAAAACACATAATACGCCAAGAATCCCACCGCACCGCTCGCTAGCAGTAGCATGATAGGACTTTTCTTGAATTTGAACGAAGCTACAAAAACTGCGACGAAAAGCGCAACGCTTATTATCACCTGCTTGTGCGAGATGTCCCAACTTCCGAAATTCTCCACCGAGGCGAGCGAAATGGCGGCGGCGGCAATCAATCCGACAACCGTAAGACGCAACACCCTGAAAATAATGTCAATAATGGGATTGTCTCGGTGTTTGGCCAAGAAACGGCAAAGCAGAAGCATGGCGATAAACGGCAGCAATATCACGGCAAACGAAGCCACAAGCGACCCCATGACGCCCATCCACGGCTCGCCTCCGTTGTTCAAAACTACGGTGTAGCCTGTGTAGGTGGCGGTATTGATGCCCACGGGGCCGGGAGTCATCTGGCTTACGGCAAGCAGGTCGGTGAACTCCTCGGCTGTGAGCCAGTGGTATTTCTCCACCACCTCGTTCTGAATCAGGGCCACCATCGAATATCCGCCGCCGAAGGTGAAGATGCCTATCTTGCAGAAAATCAGGAACAGACGCAGGATTATCATTTCGCACTACCCTCCTTCCCTACTTTGATACGGCCATACACAAAGCCCGCCACTCCGGCCACAAGGATGACGATGACGGGCGACACGCCCAGAAGCCAGATCAGGAGTGCCGAAAGTATCGGTATCCAGAAATTCTGCCACGAAATACGCGCAGTCTTTGCCATACTGAACACCGGTGCGGCTATCAGTGCCACCACGGCGGGACGCAGACCTTTGAAGATGGCTTCAATCACTTGGTTTTCGCGGAATTGACGGAAGAAAATGGCCAACAGCAGGATTATCGCCACAGGCACAAGAATATTGCCCAAAACGGCCACCACCGAGCCACGCACGCCTTTCAGCTTGTAGCCGATGTTTGTGGCCATATTTACGGCAAAAACACCCGGCATGGCCTGCGAGATGGAGAGGATGTTCATAAACTCCTCTTTGTCAATCCATTGACGTTTGTCCACAAGGATATCCTCCATCAGCGGAATCATGGCGTAGCCGCCGCCGATAGTGAACGTCCCAATCTTGAAGAAAGAATAGAACAAACTGCTATAACCGACTGTTTTGCACACTTTTACCTTCCAAAAAGACACAACCTGCTTTCAATCAAAAAAATCGATTAAAAACAGGTCGTGCGGTGAATTATAACAAAAAACAAATTATTTCATTGTTTTCAGCTTTTCGGTGAGCATGGGCACAATTTTGTGCAAGTCGCCCACAATGCCGAGGTCTGCAACGTTGAAGATGGGTGCGTATTTATCTTTATTGATGGCAATGATAAATTCGCTCTCTTCCATACCTGCAAGGTGCTGGATGGCGCCGCTGATACCGCAGGCCATGTAGAGGTTCGGACGCACGGTCTTGCCCGTCTGTCCCACCTGACGGCTCTGTTCCATAACGCCGGCATCGACCATGGCACGGCTCGACGACACTTCGCCGCCAAGTTCTTTGGCCAGAGCCTCGAGTTTCTGGAAACCTTCCTTGTTGCCAACGCCACGACCGCCGGAGACGAGTATCTTGGCTTCGGAGATGTCGGCCACGGATTTCTCTTCTTTCACGGTCTTAACCAGCTTAACGCGGTTAATCTTGGCCATGTCGAAATTGGGTGCAAAGTCCACCACTTCGCCAGTGCGGCTGTTGTCGACAGGGATGCGCTGCATAACGCCCGGACGCACGGTGCTCATCTGCGGACGGTGTTCCTTGCAGAGGATGGTAGCCATAAGGTTGCCACCGAAGGCGGGACGAGTCATCTGCAACTCGCGGTTCTCGCCAATCTCCAGTTTGGTGCAGTCGGCGGTGAGGCCGGTAACGTTGCGTGCGCTCAGACGCGGACCGAGGTCGCGGCCGATGGTGGTGGCGCCCAACAGGAAAATGCTGGGTTTCTGGCTTTGGATAATTTGTGTGATGGCTTGTGCGTAAGGCTCTGTGAGATAGTCTTTCAGCAGTTCGTTGTCAACTACGAAAACCTTGTCGGCGCCGCTGGCAATAAGTTGCTGGGCTTTGTCCTTGATGCCGTTGCCCAAAAGTATAGCTACGACTTTCTCGCCGAGGGTGTCGGCCAAGTCGCGGGCTTTGCCAAGCAGTTCGAAAGCCACATTCTGGATAACGCCGTCGCGCTGTTCGGCGAAAACATAAACGTCTTTATATTGTGATATATCCATTTCTATTTCTGTTTAAAGGGTTAGATGATGTGTTTTTCTTTCAGTTTGTTGACAATCAGCTCGACAGCCTCTTCGGGCGACACTTCGAAGGTCTCGCCGGCGGGTTTGAGGCTCTTGGGGAACGATTTGAACACGCTTGTGGGCGAGCCGGCTTTGCCGATACGTTCTTCGGGCACGTCGATTTTGTCGGCGTTCCACACTTCCACTTCGCGGCTGTAGGCGTCCACGATGCCGCTGACGCTCATATAACGCGGTTTCACTGCCGATGCCAGAACGGTGACGAGGCAGGGAGCGTCCATCTGGAGCACCTGATAGCCCTCTTCGGTCTGTTTGCGGATGGTGAAAGTCTTGTTGCCGTCGTATTCGAGATGTTCGAGGTAGCTAACCTGCGGCAGGTCGAGATGTTCGGCAATCTGGGGTCCCACCTGAGCGGTGTCGCCGTCGATAGCCTGACGGCCGGTGATGATGAGGTCGTAATCCATTGTGCGGAGAGCACCTGCCAGAGCGCTGGAGGTTGCCAAGGTATCTGCGCCGCCGAGTTTGCGGTCGGTGAGCAGTATGGCGCGGTCGACGCCCATTGCCAGAGCCTCGCGCAGGATAGCGTCGGCCTGAGGCAAGCCCATGGTGATGACGGTAACGTGGGCACCGTACTGTTCTTTCAGCTGCAAAGCGAATTCCAGTCCGCCTTTGTCGTCGGGGTTCATAATGCTGGGAACACCCTCGCGTATCAGTGTGCCGGTCTGCGGGTTGATCTTCACCTCGGTGGTGTCCGGCACTTGTTTTATACAAACTACTATATTCATTGTTTTTTTATTTCTTTTGGGTGATTAGTGGTTGGTGATTAGTGAATCGACAATTGCATTTGTCTAATCACGTAACTAATCACGAGTCACTAATTTTATTTAAATAACTTGCCAGCGATTACCATGCGCTGCACTTCGCTCGTACCTTCGTAAATTTCGGTGATTTTGGCATCGCGCATCATGCGTTCAACGGGATATTCGCGGGTGTAGCCGTAGCCGCCGTGGAACTGCACTGCCTTGGTGGTAACTTCCATTGCCGTTTCGGCACAGAAGAGTTTTGCCATTGCCGCGTCGGCAGAATAAGGCATGCCGTGGTCTTTTTTGTAGTGTGCCGAACGCACAAGCAGACGTGCGGCCTGCACTTTGGTCTCGAGGTCGGCCATCTGGAACTGTGTGTTCTGGAACTGGCTGATGCTTCTGCCGAACTGCTTACGTTCTTTGGTGTATTTAACTGTCTCGTCCATAGCGCCTTGTGCGATACCGAGAGCCTGAGCGGCGATACCGATACGGCCACCGTCGAGGGTTTTCATAGCAAGGCCGAAGCCTTTGCCGAGCTGACCGAGCTGACGGTCCTTGGGAATGCGGCAGTCCTCGAAGATAAGCTCTGTGGTTGCCGAGCCGCGGATACCCATTTTCTTTTCTTTCTTGCCTATGCTGAAGCCAGGGTCGGTCTTTTCAACGATGAAAGCGCTGATGCCTTTGGTGCCGAGGCTTTTGTCGGTCATGGCGATGATTATGAACACGTTGGCGTAGCTGCCGTTTGTGATGAATATCTTGCTGCCGTTGAGCACCCATTCGTCGCCGTCGAGCACGGCGATGGTCTGCTGACCTGCGGCGTCGGTGCCAGCGTTAGGTTCGGTAAGGCCGAAAGCGCCGATCCATTCGCCAGAGGCTAGCTTGGGCAGGTATTTCTGTTTCTGTTCCTCGGTGCCGTTTTCCATGATGGGGGCACAGCACAGCGAGGTGTGTGCGGAGAGTATCACGCCGGTGGTGGCGCAGGCGCGCGAGAGTTCCTCAACGGCCATGCCGTACATGATGTTGGTTCCGCCGGCTCCGCCGTATTCTTTCGGGATGGGGATACCCATCAGACCGATCTTGGCCATTTTCTGAACGGTCTCTATCGGGAAACGTTCCTCCTCGTCAACTTCGGCGGCAAGGGGTTTTACCTCTTTTTCTGCAAATTCGCGTATCATCTGCAGAAAGAGTTCTTCGGTTTTTGATAAGCTGAAATCCATAATTTTATCGTTGTTTTTTTATTTATTCTGTTGTAACACAAAAGTTTAATTCAACCAAACTGCACTTAACTGCCATTTGGCTTATCTTTGCAAAGATACGAAAAAAAATTGTTTTTTCACAGCATTGTGCGAAAAAACAATTTCTTTGCTCTAAATAAACGTCGCTGCAATTACGCAATGCGTTGGTTTTTAATAATATTCGATGTCGAAAGTTTTGCTGCCAGTCCACCAGCTTGTGTTTACGGAGACGCTCTTTATCCTGTCAGAATCTGGCACTTCCTCGTACACCACATACGACTTGCCTTCGGAGTCGAAATAGAAATAAACCAGTTTGCGTTCTTTTACAACATTATTCTGCATGCGGCTGATTATCACTACCATATCTCTATATTTGGAGTTTTTTTCGTACTCCCTGCAATAATACACAGAGTTGTAACTGCTCTTAGGGCTGTAGCACGACACCTGCCACATCTGCCTGGAGTCGGAGTAAGCCTGCTGTCCGATGGCTTTGTAGGCATCATCGCTGAGATAGCCGCGATATTTTTTATCTTTGAAATATTCAAGAAGTGCCTTGCGACAACGCTGTTCGGAAATCATCTCACGAGCTTCGCTGTTGCCGAAAATGCCGTCCATCAGATAATAATCCGATTCGGAAAGGATGTAATCAGTTGAAACATAACCCGTTTGCTTGCCGTTGCCGGTGTTTGCCTTCACCTCGCACCAGTCGTTGCCATACGACACCATATAAAGTTTTGTGCCATAAGGCAGTGCTTCAATGATGTTGCTCTTGCTTTTGGCACTCTGCGACGAACGCAGGTTGAGGCTCGATGCGTAGGTATAATAATGTGCGTATTGCGAATCCTCGTACCACTGGTAGCCGAAATAGGCACCCACTCCCAAAATTGCCAGAAACAGCAGTATCAAAAAGACAATCAGTCCGGCGTGTGATTTCTTCTTTTTTGCAGGTGGTGTAGCTCCTTGTGAATACTGTGTCACAGGAGGATTGGTCCTTACACCAGGGCGAATAGTTTGTGGTGCGGTTGGTTCCTCATACTGCGGAATCTGAGCCGCCGACGAAACTGTGGGAGAAGACGTGGCTAAGGTGTCGTTGATGGGCAACGATGAAGGTGTGGAAGTATTGTTGTTGTCAATGGCATATTCGCTATTCATAGCTGCCGCACCTATGGGGAAAGTGCGTGATGAAGCCACATCGTTTCCAAGCGCTTTCTTGGCTTTGTATTCGTCGAGAAGCACCTTGGCGTCGGCATAACGATTGGCGGGGTTTTTCTCGAGGCATTTCAGTATCATATCCTCCAGCCAGTCGGGATAATCCTTGACGTACGTCTCGCCCGGATGGACTTTCTCGAAGGCTTCACGACGCAACGGCTCTATCGGCGGTGGCAAGGCCTCCTTGTGGGCTGTCATAATCTCGTATCCCGCTGCAGTTGGGTTGCTCGAATAGCGTGTGGGGTCCATCTGGAACGGCACACGTCCGGCAAGGACTTCGTATAGAAGCACGCCGAGACTATATATATCTGATTGTGTGGTGATTACGCTGCTGTCGTCGAACTTTTCGGGCGACATATATTCCAGTGCCCCTCCCCTACGCGAACTGCTTTTCACAGCCTTGCCGTCCTGGATGGCCAGACCGAAGTCGAGGAGTATGAAATTGCCGTCGTAGCTGCGGCGCATCACGTTGTTGGAGTGTATGTCGTTGTGTGTGACGCTGTATTTCTCCACAAGGCGGCGTTCGGTGGCTTCGTCGATGAGATATTTCTGTCCGTCGTTGGGGTCGGTGACGAGGTCGTCGACGTTGGGGTCCATCAGGAAACGGTAGATATCGTGGTGGCAGTATGCCAGAGCGCCCACAATCTCGTCGAAAAAGCGGTAGAATTCGTCGATAGACACGAATTTTACGCGGGAAAGGTATTTTTCCATCGTTTCGCCCTCCACGTAGTCCATCTCCACCACGGCGCGGTTGTCGATAAGGCGCGGCTGGTAGATATGCACGATGTTGGGGTGCGAGCCGTTGCCGATTTTGAGCAGCACCTTGCACTCGTTGAGGAACGAACGGTAAGCGGGGTCGTTCTCGTCGTCGACCAACTCGTTGGAGACTTTCACAGCCCTGATATAGCCGAGCTTCTCGTGACGCACTTTCCAGATGGTGGCGAAGCTTCCTTTGCCTATCATCTGGAGTTTTTCATATTCTTGCAAAAAAGGCATATCCTGTTGTTTTTCGTTTATTAATGAGGCTTTACGACGATAATTTATTGATTTTCGTTGCCGCAAAATGCGGTGCAAATATACGATTTTTTTGGTTAATTGTGATTAGTGAAGAGTTATTAGTGTTGGGCAGATTTGACAAGGCGCACGGATTGCATGTTGCTCCTATCGTCGTAGTACAAGTCCGTTCCTTCAGAGGTGAAGTAGAGGTACCACGAGTTGTAGGAACCATGGTGCGTGGATGACCAAAAGTAGCCGATGGAACCCACATCGTTCAAACCGCCATTACAATCGCGGAAACCAGCTGCTGGCAGAAATAGGAATTTGTCGTTTCGGACTTTAATATCGTATCCATTTCTAACGGCATTCCAAGTCCAGACACAATATTCTATTAATTCCTGAAACTGACCTCTGGTGGGCATATTATCGCCGAAAAGTCTCACTGCCTCTAGATAGGTGTAAAATCCGTGGTCGTCGTTGGTATTATCTTCGTTGTTTTTTTTCCACAGAGTGCCGCTGGGAAGTCCGAGGTCGACATATTCAGAAATACTTTCTGTCGTCTGCTGAGCCCCGCAGTGTTTGCAGAAAACGCTGTTATCGTCTATTTCGTTGTTGCAACATTTACATATCATATTTCATTATTTTATCACTTGTCAGTATTTCAAGACGCTGCATGCAGCGTCTTTACATTCCGAATTGGCTACGCCGAGCTAAAGGTTCCGAAATTATAAATCGCAACTATTCCAGCACCAGTCTTAGTCCGTATTCTTCGCGGCGTTCGTAGGGTATGGCGTTTGTACGGCAGCTCACACGACATTGGGAACGCGGTGTCTGCCAGCTGCCTCCGCGCAATACGCGGTTGTCGCCCGCTTCGGCTCCGGTGGGGTTGGTCTGTTCCTTGTCGGAATATACACCATAGATGTCAGAGCACCACTCCCACACGTTACCGCTCATATCGTAGATGCCGAGTTCGTTGGGCATTTTCTGCTGTACGTAGTAAAGCTCGGCGCCGCCAAGGGTCTCGGCGTTCCATGCCACTTTCTCGGCGTTGTTGCTGCCGGCAAACTTATACTTTTTGCTGCGTTCGGCGCCACGTGCGGCGTACTCCCATTCGGCCTCGGTGGGCAGACGGAATTGGCGTCCGCTTACGGCGTTAAGTTGTTCGATAAACTCCATGCAGTCGTACCAGCTGACGTTGTGAACGGGCCTGTTGCTGCCTTTCAACGGGCTTGGGTTGTTGTCCATTATGGTCTGCCACAGCTCCTGCGTTACTTCGGTCTGCATTATCATATAACTGCCGAGGGTTACGCTGTGCACGGGTTTCTCGTCGCGGCTGGCGGCCACGCTCTGTTCCGAGGTGGCACCCATCTGGAAGGTGCCTGCGTCGATTTTCACCAGCACGATGGGGATACCTTTCACCCATACGGTGTCGTTGACTATCGGCTTGGGGCCTTGTGCGTGCAAAACAAAGGGAATTGCGGCCAAAAGAGCGAATAAACGTATTTTTTTCATAACTTTCAAGTGTTATTACATAAGTATTTCGAATTTAAGCAGTACTTTGCGTCCGAGTTCGATAAGGTCGCCGTCCTTGAGGGGGTACGACATCGAGTCGGTCTCGAGTTTGAACACCTTGCCGTCGCGTATGTACTTGGTGGCGTTGCCGTTAGCGATACCGCCCTGCATGGCTTTCAGATAGAAACCGCCGTCGTGCACTTCGATATTGGCATGCGAGCTGCTCACGTAGTTGTTGAGGTCGGCAATGGCAGGATTGGGGTCGGCTTCGTTTATAACTATGTCGTTGTCGCGGAACACACCGCCTTTGGTGCTTATCTCGCCACGACCGATGCAATAGACTTTTTTATTGTCAACGGCGGTGTCAAGGATGTATTCCTCTTGTTTCAGACTGCCTTTGCCGCGGAAAATGGTGATACGTGCCTTGCGCGGGGCGTGGTGTATGTTGGATTCCTTGGTGACGATTTCGGCAAAGATGATGTCGCGGTAAACGCTGTGTGCGTCGGCGGAGGAAGGACGTTCGAAGACCTCTATCTTGCCGTTGCCGAGCGATTTGAAACCCATGTCGTCGAATTGTATGCGAAGCAGTTTTTCGAATTCTTTGTCCAAAGTCAAGGCGTAATTGTGTTGTGTCACATAGAAGGCGATGCCTTTGAAATCGTCTTTTCCCAGCAGAGGTTTAAGCAACAGGGTAACATTTTTTATCACCTCCGCCCTTATCTGCGGTGCCGACACTTCGTCGGTTTTCGGTTCTGCGGATTGTTGTTTTTGCTCCGATGGCGTCTCCGTGGTGGACGGGGGTTGTTCGGGTGTGTCCTTTTCCGGTACTTCTACCCCACTCTTCTCCTCTGGTTCGGTCGCAGTAACCTGCTCTGGTTCTGACTGTTCCTTAGTCGGTTCAAGGTCGTCTTTTTTCGGTTTTTCCACGGGTTCGGCAACCGGTTTCTCCGGAGTTTCCACCTTTGCGGTGTTTTGTTCCATATCCGGCTCATCGATAGGATTAAGGAATTTCTTTATTTTGTCAAAAAAGCTGCTCATATTTTTAGTGATTTGTGATTAGTGATTAGTAATTTGTCTTCGGTCAATGGTCACTAGTCCTTTGACATTTGACTTTAGACTTTTGACCTATATCTTTCAACTTTCAATTTTCAACTTAATTCATGTATCCTGTTTCTGTGAGGATTGGAATGACTTGAGTGCGAGAGAGTTGCATAGCGAGGCTCGAAGTGGCGTTGGCTCTTTCGATACGTACCGCCACGGCAAGTTTGCGGGCTTTGGCTTGTTTTACGCCTTCGCTATCGACAAAGAAGATGTACCAAGCGTCGTTTTTGCTGGTTTTCACCTTTCTGCCTTTGCTGTTGCGTACCACATGCGAACGCTCCGGAGTGCCAGTCTTTCCGCCGATAGCGGGATTGGAGATGCTGCCTTTCTGCCGTGCCTGGTCTTTCATATACGACTTCAGCGGTTCGAGCGAGTTGGCGCACACCTTGGTTTTTGGCAGCGAGTCGTTGAGCAGGTAGCGTGTCTGTGGCAGAGTGCCGTTGTTCACCACGATGGACGCCACACGTGCCATATTGAGCGGAGTGGCGCGCAGGGTGCCTTGTCCCCACGCCCAGGCGCAATGGCTCCAGTTCATCTTTTCGTATTGCTGTCTCCTGGTGCGACGTTCGATATAATTGTTGTATTTATGAGTGCCGCGTTGGCTGGTGGCCGACACCTCGGCGTTGAACACGGCAGTGTCCGTCATATCGCTTGTGTAGAAGAAATATGGCGTGAGCGATTTGTCGATGACGGTGCGTCCGCGTTTGTCGATGGCCTCGCGGTCGATACGCACGCCGGTAGCTTTGTAAATCTCGCCAAGCTGCTTATACAGATTCAAATCGTTGACCGAATTGACGAAATAGCAGTTCGACGACTGCACTATGGCGGAGTGCAGCGACACATTGCCGGTAGGCTCGCCGAGCTTGGTGTCGATTTTCTCCTCGCTATACACCATATACGACTTACCTGTGGCGGCGTCTCCAAGTTTCATAAATCCGGCCATTGCCGACATCACTTTGGCTGTGGAGCCCGGCTGCGATTGGAAAGTGGTGCCGAGGTCGCGGTCGGTGTAGGCCTTGAAATTGCTGTAGTTGTCGCTGTAATACGGCACTTTGCTTTTTGCCACAAGGGTGTCTTGGTTGGGCAACGGGTAGTTTGCCGAGCACAGCAGGTCGCCCTGAGCGGCGTCGAGGACCACTACAGAGACACGCATATAGTTGTTTTTGCGAGTGGCGGCGAACTGTTGCAGCGCGTTCTGCATACGCACCTGCAGCTTAGCGTCGATGGTGAGTGTGATGTCGCGTTCGGGACGTTTTTCGTTCCATTGGCGCACTTTTCGGCTCTCGGTGCCGGCTTTGAGCATAGGCAGAAGTGCCGAATAGTCGTATCGCGTGTAGCGGAACTCTTTCTCGCCGCGTTCGGCAAGGTAAGGGCTGTAGATATAGTTGCGCGCCCTGAGGACATCCTTGCGGGGTTTTCCGTACTCGTCGCGGGCGATATTGTCGAAACCGCGCAGCATGGCCAGATGACGGCTTTCGGCCATATATCCGTAGGGATTGTCGTCGTGGCTGCCCCACAGCACCTTGGTGTTGAAATCGCCGAGGGTGAAAAACATCTGGTCGCCGAAAGGATAATACCTCATCTTGGGATAACGGTGCGCCTTTTTCACTTCTTCGGCGGTGATACCGGCCTCCACTATCTTGTCCACGACTTTCTTGTCGTTGAGTATGCTGTCCACGCTAGTGGCAAGCACCACGCCGTTGCGGTCGTAGATGTTGCCTGCGGCGAGTTTCCGCATCAGTATGTCGATACGGGGGTTGTACTCGGCCACGCGCGCACCTTGGTTGTTGGTTACAAAAGCGGGACGGATAAGGGTGTTGTCGCGGGCGAAGAACTGGTAGGCGAACAGCCAGCAGACTATGAAGAATCCCACTAGGATGAACGACGCGCTGCCGGCGGCGATGATGCCGTCGTATTTGCCGCGTATGTATTCCGCTTGACGCTCGGTGGCTTTTTCGCGCGAAAGCGAGAGTATGAAACCGAAGGCAATCATATTGACGACGATGCTCGACTTGCCATAGCTAAGGAACGGCACAGCCACGCCTGTAAGCGGTATCAGTCCGAGGCTGCCGAGGATTATCACAAGGAACTGAATGCCCGTTACCGTAGCCAGTCCCGCGGCAAGGAAGAAGGCAAAACGGTTGCCCGCCTTACGTGCTATCAGCAGTCCGCGGTGCACCAAAAGCGCCATGCAAAGCACTATCAGCAAGAGGGTTATCCAACCCATATCCTCACCTATGCTGGTGAAAATCATATCGGTATGGCAGGCAGGCACCACACTTGCGTGACCGCTGCCCAATCCCTGACCTCTGAAACCGCCGCTGGCCAACGCCCAGTAGCCTTGCGCCACCTGGTCGCCGCCTTTGACGTCGTTGTTCCACACACCACTCCAGACCATCTCGTTACGGCTGGTAAGACGCTCGGCTTCGTTGTGGAAACCAAGTGTGTCGAGCAGAGGTCCGCCGAAAAGGAATGCCACTATGATGAGGTTGAAGAACACGGCACTTTCGTAGATGCGTTTGCCGCGACTCCAACTAATTGCCACCCAGAGCACAAGCCACACAAGGGCGGCCACGGCCATCAGTCCTATGGAATGGTTGAACAGATAGGCAAGGAAAAGCATTGCTATAAAGGTGGCCACGCCGATAAACATCTGCACCGTGTCGCGACGGGCGACGCTGTAGATAAGTATGAACGAGAGTATCACCACAATGGCGGGACCCATGTCGCTCAACATCACGGCAACGCCCATCATCACTACCATAAAGGCGAGGATGAAAAGCACCAGCTTCACCTGACGCATGCCGAAGATGGACTGCTTGTCAGCGAAAGCCTGCAAGGTGTCGGAGTTTTCGGCAAAGAAAGCCGCCACAAAGAACATCGTAAGCAGTTTGGCCAGCTCGCTCACCTGTATCGGACCGAGGTTCACCTTGGCGTTGCTGCCTTCGGGACCTGAGCCGAAAATGAACAGAAGCACCAGCAATGCCAACGCCAGCAACATATAACCGAAGCCGTGCGGCACGCTCAAATCCTTGATTTTGGGGATTTTGGAACAGACAAATGTTATCAGCTTGACAAGCAATATAACAGGCAACAGGAAAAACAGAACCAGCAGGAACAGCAGTTTGCAGAACAGCTGCAGGGAGCTGTTGCGGGTGCGACGCTGTATGTCGCTACTGAAATTGTCCAGTTTTTTGCCGAAAGGCAGTCCGCACCAGCGGAAGAACTGCATCACGAAATCGAATTCCACCGAGACGCCAAAAAGCCGCACCCCGCTGTTGTAGAACTTCACCATGTCGAAACGGGCGATCAGAATCATCGCCACAAGGCCTATCACAGTGCCGATAAGCGTGTCCCAGCCCAACAATTTGTCGGTGACGGGATTTACAAGCGCAAATTGCGACAGCAGTCCCAAGCCTGTGAGGGTCATCAGCAGAGCCATTATCAGCGTGTCGCTCTGATGTTTGGTGTTTCGGTCGCGGGCCAGGACAAAGCCGTAGAGAAGCCACCACATGGCCACGAAAAGCAAGAATGCGATAATCAGGTAGTTGCGATAGGTCTTCGGTGTACGTACTGTCAGCGCGCCGTCGTCTTTGATGCGTTTGTAGGTGTAAGTGTCGAAAAGTTTTATCTTGTCCGGACTTTCGACGAATACGAATTTCTTGTTTTTCAGAGTGCCTTTCGGCGAACCGTAGTTGAAACCCGCCTTGACGGGTAACACACTGTAGTTCAAGCTGTCGTAGATTTTGAACGTCACCTCCCCGTTTTTGTCGGTGAAAGCGTATTCAACAACGGTGTCGTGGGCCGTGGTGTCGGAATACTTTACAATGGTGTCCTTGCCGTTTATGGTGACTTGTTTTGCATACACCAGCTCGTGCTGACGCAGGCAGACAAGCACACCCTCGGCAGGTTTTTTCTTGGGCTTGCCCACTTTTTTTCGCAATCTGTTAAAGAAAGTGTTGGCAGTGTCTGTTTGGAACACTTTTACTTTCAGCTCTTTGTTGCCTGCGCTGTGCGGGAAAGTGTCGGTTTTCAGCAGTCCTGGGTTGGCGTAGAGAGCCCGTACGTTTTGGTCAAGGCCAAGGGTTTCGCGCGATGCCATGCAACGGCTTCGGAAAAGGGCTCCTCCCAGCGAGTCGGCCAGCGAGGCGCGCACTTTGTAGCGGCTGGTGTTGACGGCACCGAGGTTGGGCAGAGCGTAGCCGCTGTCGATTTTCGATACCAGCTGTTTGGCAATGAAATTGGCGTCGCGGCGGTCGCTCACATAGTCCTGATTTACAAGAAAATCGCTCAGCACCGAGGCCGGAAGCCCTTTCTCCAAGTTGAGGGAACGTTTGGTCTTGTAGTTCTCGTCAACAGTTTTCAGAAAGTCGCTCTGGTTGTAGTATAGCGTTACAAAACCGAAGCACAGGACTATGGTTACAAAAAGAAGTGGTATAAAACCGTTGTTTTTACGTTTCATCATTCCGTAAGTGTTTGGAAATAAACAATCAACCTACTGCCTCAGTCTTTTTCTGCTGATGTGTAGGAGGTTTGGGAGTCTGTGGTTTTGCGTTAGTGTTGTTCTTGTTCTGCTGCGCGTTTTGGGGATTCAGGGAGTTTTTAGCTTGGTTTATCATTTCATTTAAAACGATTATGCTGTCGTTGGCAGCCTCTAATTGTAAATTCAGTGTGTCTATCTCGCTGTTCAGCACAGAAATGGTATCAGCATTGTTGACGGGAGCCGGAGCTTTGGGCACGCAAACCACGCCTTTGGTAGCGATGAAGTTGCCTGCCAAAAAGGCCAGTATTATCAGCAACAGAGCTATAAGACAGATCCACAGTATTTTGCGCGATTTCTTGCCTTTTGCGGGCTGATTCTCGTCAATATTCACCTGCTGATGGCGCGGGGGCTCCACGACGGCCTGTTTGGGTCGTGCGTTGGGATTTTCGGCAATGGCAAGCACCACGGTGATGTTGTCCTTGCCGCCTTTGGCGTTGGCTTTGTCGATAAGCAGTTTGGTTTTTTCCTGTATGGATATGCGCTGGTCGAGGATTTCCCTGATTTCGGCGCTGGTGACGAGGTCGGTGAGACCGTCGGAGCAGAAAAGCAGCTGGGTGTTCTCGTCGAGGGGGTACTTGGCGGCCTCGAAGAAGTTGCGGTCGGTGGTGGAATGGGGTGCGTCGCCCAGCAGACGGTCGATAATGTTGCGCTGCGGGTGGTTCATGGCCTCATCCTCGGTGAGTTCGCCAATCTCCTCGCGGTAGCCCACCAGCGAGTGGTCGTGGGTTATCTTTTCGAGATTGCCATTTTCGTAGCGGTAGATACGCGAGTCGCCCACATGCACTATGTCTATCACATTGTTGTCCAGCTCGATGATGCCGGCGCTGAGCACGCAGGCCATATTGGGACGTGACGAGTCGCGCTGACGTTCTGCGCAGATACGGTTGTTGGCCTCAACCACGGCCTCTTTCAAGGCTTCGAGGGGATTGTCGTTGGTAACGCTGGCAAGGTGTTTTGGGATATAGTCCTGCGCAATCTGGGCGGCAACTTCGCCACCCTCGTAGCCACCTACCCCGTCGATGGCAATGCAAAGTATGAATCGGTCGTTCCAGATTTTCTGGGCCACGAAAGCGTCTTCGTTGTTGGTACGGCGCATACCCATATTGGTCTCGCCGTAGAATTTCATCTCTTTCATATTGTTATCGTTTTATCTGGGATAATTAGTGAAATGTTCTCTTGCCAAAAATGCCACCAATAGGGCTATGGCTATCAATAAAATTATGTCAAACATTTTTCAAAATGAAATTTAATTGAATGTCTCCGTTCAAAAGTATCGTTGAATTGTTGGGCATCTCCGACCAGTTGTCTGGATTGCGCTCTAGTATTTTTTGATTTAGTTTGGTATCGCCCACGGCGGAAATAAGAAAACGTTTGTTAGGAGCGTCGTATCTTATGTTCAGATGGGGGTTCATTATGCTGTCGTTGTCGATTTTAAGCAGCTCCGCGCCGTCGGTGCTAGTTGTGGCACTGGGACCCGTTATCTGCAATCTCTCGGAAGTGATGACATATTTGTCTGTCTTTTGGCCGTTTACAAGGAAATAGCTGTCCCAAACCTGAAGTTCTGCGGTGACGTGCTTTTGGGGGGTATTCGACTGTTTTGAGGGGGTACTTCTGTTGACAACCGTCTCAGCACTAGTTTTCGAGGCTGGCGGCGTTGACGAATGAACTGGGGCCGAATGTTTGTTGTTGGCGGTATCGTAGATGTCGGCACGCAGGAACTCTATGCGGAAACAGTTCTGTCCCACTATGGTCACGTCCTTGAAGGCGTCGGGATTGATGGCGAGGTTCTGCAGCGAGGTGGTGCCTTTTATGTTGTGCACGGTGGTCACAATACGTCCGCCCGATGAAGCGCTGTCGCCGATGGATTCGCCTAAGTCATTGGCATACAGATCCGAAACTATCATCACATGTCCCTTCTCCACGGAGAAATGGGCGTCGCCGTCGGAGTTTATCACGCATTCTGGCTTGAACTCCACAAACTGTATTTTCCAGTACTTGGAATGCGGTATGTAGTCCTGCCATTCAGAATTCCCGCTAATTTGGGAGCGCACCTCTTTCATACATTTTTTCTTGATGTCGTTTGCACGTGCCGGAAATTCCTGTTTTCGTGCGTTGTAGTCTTCAGGATTGAGATAAATTATCATGCTTGTGGGGAAAAGCAGGCTCATGTCAGTGGAGGAATCCTGCAATCGCATCTTGAAATGCTCGAAGGCCTGATCGACAAGCTCTTGCGCCGTTATCACTCCTTGCTGACCACTGCCACCACCTGTGCCGTCGGGACCAAGCAGACCTTCTTTTATCTTCTTAAACAAATCCTTCATATCACCTCCTATATTTTTGTTTTACAATATTTTATTTATGCTTATTTAAAGCATCGCTCAAAACACTTTCCAATATGTCGTTGCAACGCTCCCAGTTGAAATTGTCGCGAACAAAACAGTTGCCCTCATCGGCAAGCTCGGTGCGATGGCTTTCGTGGTCGAGTAGATCCACCACCTTTTGGGCAAAATCGTCGCTGTTTTCGCCTATAAGGAGATGTTTTCCCGTCTCGGTGCCGAGTGCGTCGGCTGCGAGTTTCGAGGTAACGCAGGGCAACCCCATCGCCATTGCCTCAAGAAGTTTGTTCTGCATGCCGCTGCCCATACGCATCGGTGCCACAAAAGCCTTCGACTGCGCGTAGCTCTGACGGATATCCTCCACCCTGCCAGTGACTGTAACACGCTCATTGGCAAGACGTTTCACCTCGCCGGAGGGATTGGTGCCCGAAATCAGCACACGTGCTTCGGGGTGTTTCTCCCAAACCTTGGGCATGATGTCCTTCACCAGATGCTTGGCGGCATCCACGTTGGGCGGATAGTTCATATTGCCGCAGAACACTACGTCGTAGTTCTTGGGTGTGTTGATGGGTTTGAAAAAGTCGGTGTCGATACCGTTGGGCAGCACCACAATCTCGGAGCTGCGGCGGTGCGGAATCACGTCGCGGTCGGGAGCGGAGATTATTGTGAAGGCGTCGAAAATGTCGAAAGCGTCGTACTCGCACGAGCGCACCATCTTAAACTCGTAGTGCAGCACTTTCCGCCAAAAACAGCCGGAGTGATACATCCTGCGCTCTATGTTTTTCGACAGGGCATCCTGGAAATCAAGCACTTTGGGAGTCTTGGATTTCTTCACCCATTTCATTGTGCGTATCATCTGGCAGTAAAGCACGTCGGGCTGGACTTTTTTCTCGAACTTGCGGAATTTCTTCACCGTTTTTTTCGAAGTCCAGTAGGCAACCTGTAGCGAACGTGCCGACAAAGCGGCCTTCAAAACGTTCCATGCGGAGACTATCTTGTTGGGATGCACCACTTCGATGTCCTTGCAGATGCTTTTCACGGCATTGAAATCATCGTCGTTCACCCACTGGTGCGAGGTGCAGAAGAGATACACCTCGTGCTTTTGTGACAGACAGCGTACCTGATGGAAAGCACGCAGCTTGTCCCCTTTGTCCAAGGGGTGCGGAAAACGCGGTAATACAACTAATATCTTCATTTTTAGTAATTTACTTCATTAAAACAAAGTTCCCTGAATGACATCGGCGTCGGGGTCGAATTCTGGGTTGAGTTCGTCGGGAGAGGGCGCGCCGTCCGTCGGACCTTGTTCGGGCTCCGGCTCGGGTTCGGGTTCTGGTTCAGGCAACGGGTCGAGCCAAGTGAACTTCTCGACAATCGAGGTGGTGATGCGTTTGCCTTTGGCCTTGTAGCCTTTCACGCCGATGAAATCGGTGACCTCGATTATCTCCGAAGGTATCTTTTTGTTGGAGTTCTCGGTGTCGTAAACCACCTCCAGACGCGGGAAAGTGTCGAAAGCGTAGTCGATGAGGCTGTCCTCGGTGCTTTCGTCGATAAAGGGCAGTTTCTTGTCCAGATCCTCCACCTTGAAACGCTTGATGTAGAAGTTTTTGTTCTCACCGTCCTGATACACAGCAGTTATGATGGTGTTGGGATTGAATTTGCGTATGGCAATCATATCGTCGTCGAAATGGTTGCTGAGGTCGAAGTTGCAGGTGCGGAAATATCCCGAGCGTGTGATGGACAGAATGCGGTCGGTGCCTTTGAAATCGCCCAGCAGCGTGCCGCGTCCCTCCACGTTGAGACGTTTGATGCTTTCGTCGTACCAAATCTGGCGTGCGCCGAGGGTTGATACTCCCTCCCCTTTCACGGTGATTTTCTGCACGGCGTTGCGTGTCAGTATGTTACCTGCGGCAGCACGTCCTTTGATGGCAATCTCGGCGAAATCGAAGTCGAAACGTATCTTTTTCAGCTTGGGTTTGGCTTTGTGGTGGACGGTTATCACCTCGGCCTCGCCGTTGGGATTTGCCGAGAAATAGAGCACTTTGGTGCCCTTGGTGCCTTTGGTTAGGTCGTAGTTCTTGTCGCGGGTGATGCCCGTAACGGAGAATCGTTTCACCATCACGTTGCCGAAAGGCCCGTCGCTATATACCATGTTGTAGATGGTACGTTCGTCGTTGCGGCGAAACACACTCACATAAATCAGCTCCTTGCATTCGGCGGTGCCGAGGAATCCTTTCGACTGCACCTTGGAGACCACAAAAGTGCCGTCCTTGCGGAAAGCGATGATGTCGTCGATGTCGGAGCAGTCGCACACATATTCCACGTTTTCGTCCTTTTTCAGGTCGTAGCCTGCAAAGCCCTCTTTCTTGTTCACGCAGAGCTTCTGGTTGGCCACCGTAACGGTCACAGCTTCAATATTTTCGAAGTTGCGGATCTCCGTCTTGCGCTCGCGGCCTTTGCCGTATTTCTCCTTGATACGTTTGAAATAGTCGATGGTGTAATCCACGATGTGGTCGAGGTTGTAGCGTGCCTCCTCCAGACGTTTCTCGATGTCGGCCAGCTGCTCGTCGGCTTTCTTGATATCGAACTTGGAAATCTTGCGGACAGGTTTCTCGCAAAGTTTCTCCACATCCTCTCGTGTGATCTCGCGTTTCAGCAGGTCGCGGTATTCGTCGAAACGGCGTTCGATGCCCGTAAGCTGGTCTTCCCAAGTGTCGTAGTTTTTTTTCTCGAGCTCTTTGTAGATGCCTTTTTCGAAGAATATCTTTTCCAACGAAATATAGTGCCAGCTGCTCTCCAGCTCGTCGATGAGTATCCGCAGCTCCCAGCTGAGCAGGTCCAGCGTGTAGTCGGTGGATTTGCGCAGCATCTCGGAGATGGACATGAACACCGGCCTGTCGTTGTAGATCACGAAAGAGTTGGGTGAGAGCGGTATCTCGCACAGGGTGAACTTGTAAAGTGCGTCGATGGTCTGGTCGGGCGAGACGTTCTGCGCCAGATGGAGCACTATCTCGGCGTTTTCGGCGGTGTTGTCGTCTATTTTGCTGATTTTCAGACGGCCTTTGTCCTTGGCTTCTTCGATGGAGTCGATAAGGCTGAGCGTAGTCACGGTGAACGGTAACTCGGTGATTACCAGAGTCTTTTTGTCCACCTGTTGTATCCTTGCCCTCACGCGCACACGGCTGGCGTTGGCCGAATCTTTTGGTGCGTTTTTCTTGCGTTTACCGCCGCCTTCCTCGTCGTCGAAGTCGTCGAAATCGCCTAGGTCGGCGTATGGGTCGTCGTCAGCGTCGGTGTCGTTGACGCCTTTGATGCGGCGTAGGCCGTCGTTGTAGCGCGACACGTCGATCATGCCACCTGTGGGGAAGTCGGGGAACAGCTCGAAAGGCTGGTCGCGCAGGTAGGCTATGGAGGCATCGATAAGCTCGTTGAAATTGTGCGGCAGTATCTTGGTGGCAAAAGCCATACCTATACCCTCGGTGCCTTGTGCGAGCAGCAGGGGGAATTTCACGGGCAGGGTTATCGGCTCTTTGTTACGTCCGTCGTAGGACGGTTTCCATTCGGTGATTTTGGGGTTGAACACCACGTCGAGGGCGAATTTGGAGAGGCGTGCCTCGATGTAACGGGGTGCGGCAGCGCCGTCGCCGGTGAGTATGTTGCCCCAGTTACCCTGACAGTCGATAAGGAGGTCCTTCTGTCCCAGTGTCACAAGGGCGTCGCCGATGGATGCGTCGCCGTGGGGGTGGTATTTCATGGTGTTACCCACTATGTTGGCCACTTTGTTGTAGCGGCCGTCCTCCAGTTCGCGCATGGAGTGCAGTATGCGACGCTGCACGGGTTTGAGGCCGTCCTTCAGCGTGGGGATAGCACGGTCCATAATGGTGTACGAGGCGTAGGTAAGGAACCAATCCTGATACATGCCCTCTAGCGAGATGGTGGTGCCGTTGTCGTTGTCGCTGTGCGTCGATTCGCTGTGTGTCAAAGGCTTGTCGAGTTTTTTTTCTTCGTTTTCTTCTGCCATTGTTCTATAAATATTTCTTCGTTTTTCAAATGTGTAAAATTCCGTGCAAAAATACGAAAAAAATATGGTTTTCGGACTGCCTTTTGACGTTTTTTTTCATCAAGTTATCAAACCCCGTTTTTTCACAACTTTTCAGGGCTGTTTTTCGGGGTAGTTTTCCTCTTTTTCAAAAATAATCGTTAAACTGTGTTTCAGAACGTTGACTAGAAGTGTCATATATAAAATTATAAATAAAAGCAACATTATGACAAAAATATTACCCTTTCTGATTATCGCCACTATGCTTGCTGTCGTTTCTATGCAAGCGCAGAATGTTATAGGCCGTTTCAATTACGACAATTTGCGTGCGCCAAATGTGTTGTGTACCTACGGCACATATAACCGTTTCGACAACTACTCAGGCGCTTACGCTGGTCCATACTCCAGTGTGGGAATTATCGACTACGGTCCTAACAGATATGGCGATGACCGCCTCCCCGCCAGCCGCCACACTGTACACACCGACACCGCATCCACCGACTCGATAGCAAAAGACAGCCTGAGATGCATACCTCCCGGAAGAAGCACGGCCGTCCGTGTTGGTTGCCGCTACGGCAGTTATTTCTGTCAAGCGATATCCTACACTTTAATTGTTGACACAACACAGAGCGACATGTTGGCCGTGAATTTTGCCGCATTATACAGCAATGTGCAAGGCCAAAACGAGCCACGAATAATGATAGAGATACTCGACTCCACCGACCAGCGGTTGAGTTATTTCTGGATTATGGGGCACTCGCAATACAGCTCGTTCGCCGGTCTGCGATTAAATTGGCACAACGGGTATCAGAATTTCATATATCACGATTGGACGGCGGTGGCCTTCAACATCTCGCAATATCACAGCCGCACCATCAAACTCCGTTTCACCACATTCTCTTGCGGCGGCGGAGCTGCCCTCCACAACGCATATATGTACTACACAGTTGATTACGATTTCCTTGCCATGTCCACACTACCTGTGGTGACCAAAAGCAACGACATAACGTTCAGGGCTCCCGACGGATTTTACAAATATGAATGGATACTCGACTCGGATCCCACAACGGTGTTCGACTCCGTACAGACGACCGCCATACCGAGAGGTGCCGACTTTTCGTGCAGACTCACCGACCTTTTCGGCAACACCAAGATATTGCGTTCCAAATCCGTGCCGCGCCGTCCGCATTCCGACTTCACATACTGGTATGTCAAAAATCCAGAAAACCAAGACCTCTACACACTGCATCTGAACAACCTTGCAAAACTTTTCGACACCACTACAAACACCCCCCTGCCCGACCTCGAGGATTTCCATTGGATTATCGATTCCACCAACATCTGCTACCAGCACGACCCTGTGTTCGAGACAACCCTCGGCTGGCACACCATATCGCTGGTAACAAGCAGCGGCTCCACAGGTTTGAGCGACACGCTGACACGAAGGATTTATATTTCGGATGAAAACGGAATCAGCACCGCCAAGACTCCCGAAATCAGGATTTATCCCAACCCCGCCACCGATAAAGTCACCGTTGCCGGAGGCGAAGTTAAAACGGCCTGCGCCATCGACCTTACAGGCCGCACAATCGCGGTACCGCACACTGCCTCCGATATCAACATTTCGGGACTGCAGAAAGGCATCTACGCATTGAGCATCACCACCACCGACGGCCGCACAGTAGTGCGAAGATTAGTAAAGAAATAGCGACAAAGTTCTAAAATACTGAAAAGAGGATGTCTTTTGCGACATTCTCTTTTTTTATTGTTTCAAAAACAGTAATATATGTGTCATCTGATTAAACAACACACAGTTTAACCACAAAACACACAAACAACATGAAAAAAATAATACACCTCTCGTTTTTAACCACAGCGCTGTTTGCCGTTGTTTCTGCGCAGGCACAAAATATAATAGGCCGTTTCAATTACGACAGTCTTCACGCCAGCTATGTGTTATGCACATACGGATTCTCCGACAACACAGCTGGATTAGGCCAATACAACAACGGTTGGAGTAGCAGTAACTCACCCACTCATTTGGGACCTTACTCCAATGTCGGCATAATAGACAACGGGCCTATGGCATACGGATTCAATTGGGCAAACCCAAATATTGTAAGCCGCCACACGGTACATACCGACACCAGCCAACGAGACACCCTGACAAACAATAACTTACGTTGTATACCGCAAGGCAGGTCATCATCTGTTAGAGTGGGATGTTTCCGAGGATCGTATATATGCCAGGCCATTTCATACACGTTTACCGTTGACACTTCGCTGTACGATATGTTGAAAGTCAATTTTGCAGCGTTGATGTACAATCCATTGCATCCATCAATACAGCAGCCACGTATGTTGGTGGAAATACTCGACCTTAACAACCGAGTACTCGCCAATATGGATTTCATAGTGCAAGACCCGATGGCACAAGGCTCCACCAGCAGCATCCCTCTTACATGGCACAACGGCATCGGCTACCCAGTCGGGGCTACTACTTCCAACACATTCTACAACTACACCGACTGGACTCCAATTGCCGTAAACCTGCTTCCATACCGCGGACAAAGGATCAAATTGCGATTCACCACATTCTCGTGCGGCCAAGGAGCAATAGAACACTGCGGTTATGCATATTACACCGTCGATTACGACAACCTGAGACTTACCACCCTACCCATTGTGATGAAAAACAACAGCATAACATTCAAAGCTCCCGACGGATATATGAAATACGAATGGTTCTTGAATTCAAACCCTTCTGTGATAATCGACTCCAACCAAATTGCCGCAATACCTATTGGCGAGGCTTTCTCGTGCATACTTACCGAATACTCTGGCGGCAACAGAATAATCGGCTCTGTATCGGCCCCGCGCACACCCCATTCCGATTTCACCTATTTCGTTTCGGGCTACAGCGGCAGCGACGTTCGCACGTTGCATCTGCAAAACCGTGCACGTCTCACCAACGATTTGCTGCAAACAGACCTGCCCGACCTCGAGGATTTCCATTGGATTATCGACACCACCAACATCTGCTACCAACGCAATCCAGTTTTCGAGACAACCCTCGGCTGGCACACCATATCGCTGGTAACAAGCAGCGGCTCCACAGGTTTGAGCGACACACTGACACGAAGGATTTATATTTCGGATGAAAACGGCATCAGCACCGCCAAGACTCCCGAAATCACCATATATCCCAACCCGGCCACCGATAAAGTCACTGTTGCCGGAGGCGAAGTTAAAACCGCCTGCGCCATCGACCTTACAGGCCGCACAATCGCGGTACCGCACACTGCTTCCGACATCAACATTTCGGCATTGCAGAAAGGCATCTACGCATTGAGCATCACAACCACCGACGGACGCACCGCCGTGCGCAGGTTGGTGAAGAAATAGCGTCTATTATACTTTTTTCAAAACAGACAACGACCGACAGTTTGCCGGTCGTTTTTTTTGTTGTCGTTTTGGAGAAAACACACATTCCACATCGCGCTGTTTAAAATTGTTTTGCCAAAGCAATCCGTTTTTCGTGCGGAATACGTAATTTTGCAACATTAAAATCCACTAACTTAAAACAACTTTTGTCGCCATGAAACGTATTTTGTGCCTCTCCGCCATTGTCGTATTGTCCGTGGGTGTGCTGCATTCGCAGAAGAGCAAATTCCCGCAGAACTACTTCATTTCCCCCATCAACCTGCCTCTTCAGGCGTCGGGCACTTTCGGCGAGTTCCGTTCCAACCATTTCCATTCGGGCCTCGACCTGCGCGTGGGCGGCGTTGTGGGCGAGCCTGTATATGCCGTCGGCGACGGATATGTGTCGCGAATCAAGGTGTCGGGCTACGGCGGCGGCAAAATCGTTTATATCACCCACCCAAACGGCTATAAAAGCGTGTATATGCACCTCAACAATTTCTGCGGAAAAATTGCCGACTGGGTTGAGAAATACCAATACACAAACCACACTTTCGACCTCGACGTGGAGATTTCGCCCGAGACGCTTCCCGTGCGCAGCGGCGACCAGATTGCCAACGCAGGCAACACAGGCGGTTCAGGCGGTCCGCACCTGCATTTCGAGCTGCGCTACGCCAACAACGACAAAACCATCAACCCTCTGCTTTTCGGATATTACATGAAGGACAACACCGCCCCCACCATCCACGACATACGTATCTATCCTTTCGGCGAAAGCACCACCATCAACGGCAAAAACGAGCCCCTTTCGCTCTACGCCCAGACCACTACGCCGACACCAAAGAAAGGCAAGGGCAAAAAATCGGCTCCAAAGCCGCATCCCATGGGCGACACGGTGAAAATCAGCGGCAAGTTCTACCTCGGAATACACACATCCGACGCATCGGACGGATCCACGGGTCGCAACGGGGTTTACCGTGTACTGCTCACCGCCGACGACAAACTGGTTTACAGCTATCAGGACACCGCCTTTATGTTCGAGGAGACACGTGCCATCAACGCAATGATAGACTACCCGCTGTATATCAACAAACGCACCCCCTACCTGCTCAGCCGCGTGCTGAAAGGGCATAATGCCGGACTGTGCAAGGCCCACAGCGACGGCGGATATATCTATTTCACCGACAACGACGTGCATACCATCACCTACACCGTCACCGATTTCGCCGACAACGTAACCACCAAGACTTTCTACGTGCAGTCTGTGGAACAGAAACCTGCAGCGCCCGCCAAGCAGAAAGCACTTGCACGCTACATCCCGCTGGCATACTACCTCAAAAATACCCACCAGAAAGGCGATTTCGGTTTCGAGATGAACGAATACACCATCTACGAGAACGACTACCTCGATTTCACCACCGCCTCACCGGGCAACTCCAAACTGCTATCAAACATCTACACGCTGCGACTGGTGAATACCGACCTGCCGCCGCATAAGACCTACCAGCTGAAAATCAGGATTCCTGACCGCTATCGCACTATGAAAGACAAACTGCTTATCGTCTCCACCTGGGGCCGACAGATGTTTGCACAGCAAAGCCGCGTGGAGAAAGGCTTTGTGGTAGCCGACGTGCGCACTTTCGGCAGTTTCGCCATCGCCATGGACACCACAGCCCCCACAGCCACACCTTCCAATTTCAGCAACACCAAGCCGTTGAAAGGCAACGAGTTGATTATTAAAGTGTCCGACAACCTTTCGGGTATCGCCTACTACCATTGTTATGTGAACGGAAACTGGACCCTCGCTGAATTCGACGGCAAGACGTCATCGCTGACCGTAGCCGCCGACAAACTGAATGCCGGAACTAACAATGTACGGCTAATAATAGGCGATACAAAGAAAAACGAAAACACCTACGAATGGACGGTGAGGAGATAGTTTGGAGTTTGGAATTTGTGGGTTGTAGAGGTTGGAAGTGCAAATCCGCTTACACCAGCAAGGTGTATCGTTCCTCGCTTAGTTCCTTGCGGTAAAACACCACTCCCATCGAATACAGATCGACGGCAAGTCGGTTGAAACTGTCGAAACAGAGGTCGTCCCACTGGCGTTCGGCAAGTTTGCCTCCGTGTATGTTGGTGGTTACAACAATTGTGTCGTTGGACATAAAACCCTCGTTTTCTTCTTTAAGCATGGCGTAACAGCCAATAGGACAAACGATTAAAAGATTGTTTTTCCGTTCTCCACCCAACAACCTCACATCGATATTGGATGCGCCCACAAGCTGTGGCAACACATTCTCAACCCAGTCGGAGAAAGGGATTCCTTTCTGGAAACCGCACAGAACTATGTTTTTGACACCATAATGATCGGCAAGTTTGTAAATCAAGGCAGCGTTGCGGCGGTCCTGCCCCGACAGAGTGTTCGTTTTGAGTTTCTTCGAATCCACGCGCGGCAGCAGCGCCTCGTTGTAGAGGTCGAAAACAAAGGGCGAATGCAGGTTGTACTGCGTTTTGGCTTTCAAAATATAGGCAAGTCTGTTCATCAGTTCGAAAGTGTTTTTGTGGTTCGTATTTTTCCTGCCGAAACAAACCATCCAAGACTGTCGGCAACAGCCTCTTCTACAGGTGTTTGCGGCATTTTTAGCTCTTCAACGGCTTTTTGTGGCAAATAATATTCCTGTATGCACAACTGTTTGATATTCACAGAAGAAAAAGCGACCGGGATATGACAAAGACGAAGCAAGTCGCCAAAAGCTCCCGCACATTTGGCCAAGGCGGTGGGCAGGACGAGAATATGCTTCGGGTAACCCGACACTTTCTTCTGGATATGGTACAGTTGTCGCAATGTAAGATTCTGATTTCCCGCAATATAACACTCACCATTCCTGCCCATCGACAGTGCGTTCACTGCCGCTTGGGCCACATCGCCCACATGAACGAAATTCTTGCCGCCCTTCGTTGCGACAGCCACGAATTTGCGATGCGCGGCCAAAAGCATAGCCCCGGAACTCGGCTTGGTGTCGTAAGCCCCGAGCATAAATGCAGGATTGATGATAACAACATGATTGTCCGCACGTTGCGAAAGCGTAAGAAACAATTCCTCCGCCTGCTTTTTGGCTTTGGCGTAGAACGATTCTGTAAAGGGCGAAAGCATCGGCTCCGTTTCGGTGGCAAGTCGGTCGGTCGTTCCGTAACCAATTGTGTTGGCGGAACTTATATAAACAACATTCTTAATTTCAAGCTCGTTGCAGACATCTATCACCGTTTGCGAGCCCTGTACAATCACTTTCTCGAAATCGGAATACCGCAGCAGGCTCATATCGGTGGTGGCGGCGGCGTGGATAACGGCATCGCAACTTTCGGCCGCCTTGCGCAAGTCGCTATTATTCAAGAAACTGCCTTCGAATACGTGCAGACGTTCATCGTTCAACACCAGCGACTTGGCGTTGCGGACTATGGCGTTGACTTCGTGTCCGCCTTCCAACAGCCGAAGTATGATGTTGTGTCCCAAAAGCCCGTTGGCACCCGTAAGCAGCACTTTCATAATGTCAGATGTTTTGATAATGTTCGGCAATGTCGTCGAGAACGGCCAGCAACTCGTCGAGGTTGGTGAGCGACACCAGTTTCAGCCGAAAAGGCTTGAAATCGAACAACCCTTTGAAATATCCCGAATAGTGTTTCCGCATTTCGAGTATTGCAGTTCGCTCGTCTTTAAATTGCACGGCGGCAAGCAGATGCTGGCGGCACACCTCCACCCTTTCGGCGACGGTTATCGTGCGTTGTGGCTGGCCGTCCATAACGTGGTGCGTCTGCTCGAAAATCCACGGGTTGCCAATGGCGGCACGGCCTATCAGTATGCCGTCAACGCCGTAGCGTCGGCGGTATTCGTCGGCCATTTCCGGGGTGGTGATGTCGCCGTTGCCGAACACAGGAATCTGCATCCTAGGATTTTCCTTCACCTTGCCTATCAGGGTCCAGTCGGCGGTGCCGCGGTACAGCTGTGTCTTGGTACGTCCGTGGATGCTGATGGCCGCCACCCCAACGTCCTGCAGACGTTCGGCAAGCTCCACAATGGGTTTGCTGTTTTCGTCGTAGCCAAGACGCGTCTTCACCGTTACGGGCAGGTGCGAGGCTTTGACAATGTCGGCGGTGATGGCCACAAGACGGTCGGGGTCGCGGAGGGCGCCGGAGCCGGCACCGCGTCCCGCAATCTTGCGCATCGGGCAGCCCCAGTTGATGTCCACAAAATCGGGGTTTGCCTGTTCCACGAACTCCAGCGAGCGGATAAGGGCGTCGGCGTCGTGGCCGAAAATCTGAATGCCTATCGGTCGCTCGGCCTCGTCGAACTGCATCTTGCGGCGGCTTTTCTCCACCTCGCGCACCAGCGCCTCGGAAGCGATGAACTCCGTGATAAGCAAATCGGCGCCAAAACGCTTGCACACCCCGCGGAACGGGCGGTCGGTGATGTCGTCCATCGGCGAAAGCACAAGGGGGAAACCCTCCAATTCAACATTGCCTATCTTGAGCATAACTCTCTGTCTTTCAGAAAAGAAATGGGGAATTTTGTCAAATTCCCCATCCCAATTAATCAACCAATAATGCTATGAAAAATGAATTATTTCGTAGAGATAACGAGGTAATTCGTTGTTTTCCAGAATTCCGAGGGGTTAGTTATTTTGAGGTGTGTGCAAACTTTGTCCTCATTTATAACCAGTTCGTAAGAGTTTTCGGGATGTTTGGAGACAACCTGTGCACCTTTGGCGTTGACTTGTATGTTGGTGACTTTGCGTTTGTCGATGCAGGTGAAAGCCGAAACATCCATGTCGTTGGTGAGCTGTTGTTTTTTGCCGATGCCGATGAAACCACCAGTCTTGTTCACTATGCCAGCAGCTTTGAGGTTGTTGTAGCTGTCCACAACGTAGTAAACCTTGTTCATGTCGGTCACCTGTTCTTCGATGACTTGGTCTTTTTGGGCGTTGGTCTCGGTAAGAGTTGCCACATCTTTGTTAAGGTTTTCAATAACGATGTTTTTCTGTTCAAGCTGCGACACAAGATCCTGAATCTGAGTCTCCTGCTCTGCTATACGTGTCTCGAGTTTTTCCACAAACTCCTGCAGTTTAGCGTTCTCCTTGTGGGAGCTTTGAATCTGCTGGTTCAGTTTGGCAATTTTCTCTTTGTTTTCAGTCATCATCTGGCTGATTTGCTGTATCTGGTCGTTGATTTTCAGTTTCACGTCGTTGCGACCTTCCACCTGACCGCGCTGCAGCTCTTCTACCTGACCGAATTTCGACGAAACGCTTGCAAGGTTGTCCTCAATTTCGTTCAGAACTTCGAACAAAGCGTCCACTTCATCGTTTTTGTTATCGACAATAGCCTGCAAGGAGTCTATCGTTTTCTGCGATTTGAGTCTTTCTTCTTCGCCGGAGTTGCAGGAGGTGAAAACCAATGCAACGCACGAAAGCAGTCCGGCCAAAATGATGGTTTTTTTCATGATTATTTATTTTTTGTGTGTTATTATTAGCAATCTGCTAAACGTTATTTATTTGTTTTAATTTTAATAATATGTGTTTTTTTATCTTATGACGACAAATTCGCCGTTCTCGTTTTTCTTTACTATTCTCGAACTTTTGTGATAACGCGAGTCGCAGCACTCCTCGGGCACCAGATAGTCCACCTGCTCGATAAGCCATGCGTTGATGTTGTAGTAATATCTCGGCGGTTCCTCGCCGGCGAAGTTGGCCGAAGTGCTTACAATCGGTTTCCCGAACTTTTCTATCAGCGAGGTGCAGAATTCCGACTTGGGCACGCGTATGCCAATGCTTCCGTCGGCAGCCAGAAGGCTCTGCGGCAGGTTTTTGGCTTTGGGATACACTACTGTGGTGGGCGTTTTCCATCGCGAGATGTACTCCACCACCCTGCTGTCGAAATCCTCCACATATTGCGCCACCTGCTCGAAGTCCTTGCACAGTATCAGCATACTTTTGTGCGGGTCGCGACGCTTTATGCCGCACAATTTGGCTATTGCCTCGGCATTTGTGGCGTCGCAGCCCAAGCCCCAGATGGTGTCGGTGGGATAGATTACTACACCCCCGCGCTGGAGCACATCGGCTGTATGTTGAAGTGTCTTTTGTATGTCCATTGACTTCGCAAATGATTTTGCAAAATTACGAATAAATAAACAAGCTGTAACTCTTTTTGGCTGTGAGTTTTGAACTGTGGATTGTGAAAAATGTTTGTGCGGATGGAAAAAATGTCGTAACTTCGCATCTTCTTTAATAAAAACGTCTCAAACCCAATTGACAGCACATTAGACCAATACAAACAAAAACGATGTCATCCAACGGCCACAACGAACATAGAAAAGGGGTGCTTTACGGCATTTTGTGCTATGGCACGTGGGGATTTTTCCCCCTGTATTGGAAAATGTTGCAGCACGTTCCGCCGGTGGAAATTCTGTGCCACCGCATGTTCTGGTCGATGGTGTTCATGGCCACGCTTTTTGTCGGCATACGCCGCTACCCTGTCCGCCAGCACGTCCGTACACGACGACAGTTTCTTCTGCTGTTCCTCACCGGCGCGCTGATGGCGGCAAACTGGGGCGTGTATATCTGGGCTATCAACAACGGACATATAGTGCAGTCGAGCTTGGGATATTACATAAACCCGTTGCTGAACGTGCTTTTCGGATTCCTTTTCCTCAAAGAGCGACTCAACCGAGTGCAGTGCGTGTCGCTGCTGCTGGCAGTTGTCGGAGTGACGTATCTAACGGTGGATTTCGGCAGTTTCCCGCTTATCTCCATCGTCCTTGCCCTCACCTTCGCTTTGTACGGACTGGTACGTAAAAAAATCGACATCGACGCCACCTCCGCCCTCACAGTGGAGACCATTTATATGAGCTTCCCGGCCTTGGCTTATCTCGTAGTTACTTTTTTACAGGGCAACAACGCCCTCAACGACTTCCATCTGCCCACCGCACTGCTTCTGGCGATGGGCGGCGTGGTTACAGCCCTGCCGTTGCTGTGGTTCGGCAAGGCGGCGGAACGCATACCGCTCTCCACAATGGGATTCATACAGTATCTGTCGCCCTCGTTGCAACTGCTTATCGGTGTGATTATCTTTGGCGAACCCTTCACCCCATCGCACGTGGTCTGTTTTTCCTGCATCTGGCTGGGATTGATACTCTTCTCCGCCGACTCCGTAATCCGCAGCCGAAGAAAATAAAACCGTGATTGGGAAATCGGACGCAATTGTTGTGTTACAGTGAACAGTGATCTGTTTGTTTAATTGTTGAATTGTTTAGTTGTTTAACTGATAGGTGGCTGAGCTTGTCGAAGCCAGTATTTCAACTTTCAAATTTCAATTTTCAACTTTTTTGTCGTTCCTCCACAACTGCCAGCTGTTAAACAGGTTCTGCCAGATGGAATACAGTGCCGGAAACACTGCCGACAAGGGGTTTAGATAGGTGTTGGCCATCCAGATGCCGAGGGCCGAGTTTTTCTGTCCCAGCAGCTGTCCACCGGCGATGGTGTCGCCGTAATGCCGTCCTATTAGCTTGCCCACGCCGAACTGCACAACGCAGAAAAGCACCGAAACTACGCCCAAAATTATTATCGAAGTCAGGTTCTCCTCGCCTTTCAGCATTATAAAGTCGATGGTCTGTCCCAAGGTGATGAACAGCGCCACAGCCCACAGGTAGAACGACAGTCCACGGTAGCGCACCAAAAAGGCGTTGGCCTTGGGCAGAAGCGTCTGCAACAACCACGCTACAAAGAACGGCAAAGCAATTATCGGGGCCACCCGCCTGATTATCAGCAAGAACGATTCGCCGAAAGGCATGTCCTGATGTTCGCCAACAAACGAGAAAATGACCGGAGCAAGCAGAGCCACCAGCAGGTTGTCGAAAATGGTGTAGGCCGTCACCGTTTCGCGGTTGGCGCCAAGCATACACGAAATAACGACCACCGAGGCGGCCACGGGACAGAGCACGCCCACCAGCACGCCCTGCGACACAATCTCGTCAACGCCTAACAGATGAAGTATCAAGTAAATGCCGAGACTCAGACTGACCTGCACGGCCATCAGTATGGCGTCGAAAACGGTGAAACGCATTTTCTTGATGTCGGTGGCGACGAAATTGAGCAGCAGTATGGTAAAAATAAGGTACGGCACCCCCACTTTGAGTATGCCGCAGTAGGAATGGAAAATAAGTCCTAAAACAATGGCTATTGGGAGAACGAGATTGCGAAACCTGTTCACTGCAAAAGTGCTTTTATGATAGGTGGAAAGCCTCCTCCGCTACCGTTTGATGAGGAACCCGTCGAACGACGAGCCTACGCCGAAGCATTCCGACGGACGGTCGGTGAGGGTTTTCAGGAAAATGAAATCGTGGAAGATGTGGCACTCGAACATATAGTCGCAGCCGCGCATGTGGTAGATGAACTTGTTGCCCACCAGCGGAGCGTGACGGTGGTAGTCCAGTTCGTCGTCGCCCTCGGCGATATTCGGGTCGCGGATGGTAATCTGGAATTTGATGTATTTGTGTTCCATAAGCTCCAGAGTGGCCTCCCCGCCCAGGGTGCCTTTGTAGGGATGGTAGTAATAATAGCTGTAGTAGATGGGCTTGGTGCCGATGGTGGTGTAGTTCTCGGGCTGCAGCAGTCCGCCTTTGCCTGCGGGGAAAGCGGCAACTTGGTCGAGTGCAAGGCTATGGCTGGTGTCGATGTTTTTCCAAATGCCTTGGCCTCTACCCGCCGAGTCGAGAGTGAAATACATAGTGCCTGTCTTTTCGGCTCTGCGGCCAAGAAATTCCGACAGACGGAACTCCTCAACGCCGTTGTTGGGATTTACTATCACCTGTCCGAGCACACGCACCGGACTTTTGGTCTGCGACTTGGTGTAAACAATTTCACCGGCAAGCAGGTTGTCGTCGTTGCGTTCGAACCATATAAAAATAGGTGTCACAGAATCCAAAGAACCCGTCCACGCATATTTCTCAACGTGTATCGGAGCTTCTTTCTTTTGGTGCAGAAACTGGGCAAAAGCCTTGTTTCCCATACCCGACAATGCCAAAATCATTGTCGCGACAACCGCAATATGTAATGTCTTTTTCATCTTTTTATAATCTAATTATCAATATATCAATTATTTATTGCAAATTCTAGCAATGAACAATTTGGTACAAAGATAATCAAAAAAAATGTAATTATCGGCTCTTTGGCAATTTTTTTTAGTATTCAGTTGTCAGTATTCAGTATTCAGTTTGCAGTTTTGAGTTTGCAGTTTTCAGTTAAACAAATAAACAATTAAACAGTTAAACAAACTAATCACTAATCACTAATCACCAATCACCAATTCCTGATACCTTTTGAACAGCTCGGCGACGCACTGACTTTCGGTGAAAGTGGACTTGACGGGGAAGCCGTAGGCCTGCATCACGGCACGGTCGTTTTCCTGATGTGCCTTGCGCAGCTCGGCGGGCATGGTAAGTTCGTCGTAGAGGTCGGCCAGAGAGCTTTCGGGATACAACGCACGGGCGTCGAGAATGGCCTGCGCCGTGGCCTCGATTTTCGCTTTCTGCTCCTCGGTGGCATCGGGCCACGGGAAGTTGTTGTAAACAATGTCCTTGCTGTAGCGATAGTCCGATTTCAGCCTTCCGCACACCGCCCGCATCCACGCCATGTGGACATTGGAAGTAAGAACTCCAAAATGGTAGAGAGTGGCATCGGGAATAATGTGAGCAGAATCGCTTACCATCATTTCCGGCGACATAAAACCCATAGGCACATAACGGCGCTTTTCAGATGATACTCTTGGAATAATTATATAGTTTGAAAAAGGTATGTTTTCCACATGGAAACGTGTTGGGCGGTCGGCAAGTTTGCGGGTTCCGGCACTTTTGCTTTCAAGACGAAGGTTTCTTACATTCTCTATCCGTTTCAAACAGTGCGGCATGCTGCGCAATTCGGCTGGCGAGCAGTTGCCGAGCCAAAGACAGTAACGCGGTTTCTGATGAATAAACTCCTCTGCACCATACCACGGATGGAAATATTGTGCTGATTTTGGCTCCTGCTTTATAAACTCATCCATTTCTTCCTTGGTAAACAGGTAATTACCACCGTCTATTGGTTTATTGCCAATGCCTATCCATGGCACTTTGCAAATTGGGGCTACTCTACTCTCAATAAAAACATTGGATGCGTCAATCAAATATGCGTTTATATTCTTGGCATTTACAATCTTGTCATTGTCATAAATCACACCTTCGTGTAGCATCGAAAGAGGTTCGTATTTAGGTTTACTCGGTGACACGACGGTGGAATTTTTTTTTCTATTATCAGTAAGGGGAGCATCTTTTTTGCTGAACCCCACAATAACGCAATGCACATGTGCTTTTAATTGTGATTCGCTATCCCAACGGAATGTGCGGTGGGCAAAATCTATACAAAGGCCTTTTTCCATCAGTGGTTTCCACAAGTCGGCCACTTGTTCACCTTGACAAATGCTGTTGGTGGAAACAAACGCCACTTTAGGATTTCCAAAACGCAACGCATTGAAAGCTTTCATAAACCAGCAACACACATAGTCAAGATTACCGACGTTTTTCCAATTCGAGCCAAAAATATTAAGAACGTCTTCTTTCTGTTCCTTGCTCATTTGTCGGGCACCAACGAAAGGTGGATTGCCCATAATATAATTAAACTGCACAAAAAGACCTTTTTTCCAACCGTCTTCAATTTCAGCGTTTCCATTTACATTCAACACAAATTCATCCGATGTGGTATTTGGAAAAAAAGCCTGAAACACTCTGCGTTGTGTAGCTGAAAGAAATTCGTTGGAACACTCGAAAAGATTCCAATTTTCGGAAAGAGCGTTGCCCTCTTTTATATTGTGGTAGCTTTTCAGCGGCAGGAAATCGATGTCGCGGTGCATAAGTTTCTCCGTTTCGGCCAGCATCTGCGCCTCCGAAATCCACAGAGCGGTGGTGGCCACGGTAACGGCAAAGTCGTTAATCTCAATGCCGTAGAACTGGTGTATGCTCACCTTTATGGGGTTGGCCTCGTCGAACCCGAGGAACGACTGTCCGTGGAAGCGTTCGCGTATGGCCTCGTTTTCCAGCCGTCGCAGCGAGAGGTAGGTCTCGGTAAGAAAATTGCCGCTACCGCAGGCGGG